>Ga0255361_1000003_pt1 | contig 191967 bp, 187 predicted proteins | sample GFST75r1metaG_FD_186005 | JGI IMG/M metagenome (GOLD analysis project Ga0255361, IMG submission 186005) | Peat soil microbial communities from Stordalen Mire, Sweden - G.F.S.T75.r1 | ecosystem: Environmental > Terrestrial > Soil > Wetlands > Peat | place: Sweden: Norrbotten County, Stordalen... | reverse complement strand
AACCCTGTTAAGGGTATTTGCTATACCAATTTTAATTTTGGCTAAATTCGAGGGTGAGGCCTATCAAATTCGCTATAAATTTACTACAAGGGTCGAAGATATGGTGGCCTAGTTCAACAGCCACTACTTAGATTATCGATATTCAATGGTTCGCCTGTGTAGATGTCACGGCCGCCTTGCATAAAATAAAGCACTAAGCGATCCGTAAAGTCAGCTCTACTGGCAATTTTATCTTCAAGTTCTCCCCGAACACTGCCGGTAATCAGTTCTTGGGCAGCATTTACATAGATCTCTTGAATTTTTCGTTGCCGCGAATTCGTCCGTTTTCCGGGTACTCCGTCTCCGTCCGCTGTCTCAATATAGAGCCAATTTGGAGCTTGCCCAGCAGCGTTTGTGATGTCATCAATAACGCTAAGTACCTGACGCAAAGCTTTCTTGTTGCTCGGTGACGTATAAGCATCATCAATCGCGGCATAAATACCTGATGCTTTTAATTCATGAGCATTTAACTCGGCGATTTTCTGCTTCAGTACCTCGTCTGTCAAAATTTGCATCAGGTTATGACTAGATATAAGTAGTTCTTCAAAAACTGTGCGCCCAGTACTGAGCGTTAACTCATTTAATAGTTTATGAGAAAACTGTCCCCATCCCCGGTAACGAATATTGGCTAAACTGTTAATCATCCCAGCATTTAGCCAACTGATTTCGTTAAGCTTCGTTTTAAAAATCGCCTTATCCTCAAAAATCGTTGACCAAGCAATAATTTTTTCGATATCAGTTTGTTTGTCCGAGTCGTCAATTGCCTCATGCAAAATCCCCTTAAGCTGATTATAAGTAGACAACGAACTCAAAAAGCGTTTCTCATCAGCCAGACCACGAACTTCAGGAATGCGGTCATAATCCCCATGAGCGAGTAAATTGTCAACAAACTGTTTAATAGTGACGGTGTTATGCCTTTCAAAAAGTTCACCTAAGACCTGTTGCTTCTGGTCAAAGCTTAATTTATTGTCATTAACCCGAACATTGTTCAACTCATTAAGCACTTCATAACTCTGATACAGCAAACTTTGCTTAGGCAACACGTCTTCACCAATCAAGTATGTGTCGGTCGTCTTCATCCGCTGAATAAAGGTATTAGCCGAAGCTTCGCGATCTACCTTTTCGTCAAAATTATAAGGCGTGATATTACCATCAGGATCTTTCCGAACCATCCAAGCAAAAACCCCGCCTTGTGCTGCCTTTTGCTCTTTAGCCGTCACCAGTGGCCCAACGTAATACGGAATTCGAAAATTAAGCAATTCATCCAACTGATAAGGCATACTTTGTCGATGCTTTTCCACCGGATTTGGCGCAGCCAGCCAGTCATAATAAACAGACTGATTTTTGATGATCTGATCCAATTCCCGCTGCTGCATTTGGACCGGAATAGCCCCATTTGCTTTGTTGCGTTGCTTAAGCATGAAGTCCGGTTGCACCAAACGTTCAAGCAGTTCAGGAGACTTGGCGTTTGGATGAGCCGTCACTTCTTTAGTTAACGCTTTAACAAAATCTTCACGTACAAATGGCTTAGCATCGTCACCGTCTATATAGCGATCGTAAAGCTGTCGGATTGCTTTAGCCATTCCATCATCTTCAAGTTGTTTTAGATAGTCTTTGAACAATTCGAGATCTTCATGATGTTGTTCATAATCATCAACCTTAGCCTGAGAAAGCGTCTTTCCTGCGGGCACAATACCATTAAGGAGCCGAGCTCGATAAAGATCACGAATCTGGTCCAGAATTTCGGTACCTTCATCAGTCATGGCTGACTCAATGCCTGCCCATTTATCGTCAAGCTGCCCTAATGAAAAGTTCCAAGCAGTGGCCTCAGAACTATCAACTTCGGTCCCTAGCGCCACATTGAGCTTCGTTTTCAGTCCGACCACTGCTTTAGCAAACTCAGTTAAAACCTGCTTCTGCTGCTTCAATATATCCTTGTCGCCATCTTCAGCCAACAAAAGATTGACTAAAGCTCGTTGCGTGTCACTTGGCGTCGCTTTCTCATCCAACAGAACTGTTTTAAACTCATTCACCTTGTTCTCATCAAAAGTGATGTCCAGATCCGGATAAACTTGAGCGTAGGCATCCTGCAATGCAGGGAAAATCTCGTTTAACGCGACCTTGTTTGTATTAAAATCTTTGGCATACCCAGACGTCAAAAAGTGCCCGCGACTTTTCAAAATATGATGAATGGCAAAATAAATCTCGCGAACATCGGCTTTGCTTGGATCTGTCAAAAGCCGAGTGCGCAAATGATACATCGTTGGATACTGTTGGTAAAACTCAGCATCCGTCCGATCATTAAAAAGCCGCTTCTCATACTTGTAACGGGCCTTGTCCTTCGGCGAGATTTCCGAGTACTTTTGCCGCATGAAGAAATTCGGGTCAGTAGGCGTGATATGCGATTCAAAAAAATCACGCAAAAAACTGAGCCGCCAACGATTTCGACTCAAACGACGGCGAGTGGTACGGCTTGCTCGGCGATCCGCTGCTGCTTTTCCTTCTTCAAACAGTCTTGCCCCAATAACCGTTTTTCCCTTCAATCGAATAAGATGACTGTTCTCATCCACAGCCGCAAATCCAATCGAGTTTGAGCCGATATCGACTCCAATGCCATATGGTTTACCTAACTTTGTCATGCTTAGACCTCCAGTCAATATTTGAAACACTTTTAGTATGGCGATTGTTGTAATCGTTTTCAATTCATAAGTTCTAATAATCACCTATTTATCATAAAAATCAGTCAAAAAAACCGTCATCATCAGTCGATACCGGTCGATAACATCACTACCCTAACATCACTGCCAGCCCTATCATGACGTGCATCAAAATAAATGCACTCAGCGTCACCACCAAAATGTTCCGCGAACGTCGATAGACCCAGTATAGTGGCAGCTGTGCGATCAACCCACTGGCGATATTGACAAAGACATGCGGTGCAAGCGGTGTAGTCGTCACAACAGCCGTTACGGTCAGCGCCAAGAGATAAGTTAAAAACAATGCCCAACGCCGATGTTTAGTCGCCAATCGACTAAATAACTGTTGACTAGCTAGGAAAATCATCACCGCAGTTAATTGCGTTGCAAGCGTCATGAAAAAGGCGCGGAAACTAATGAGGCTAAAAGCACCTAAGTTACCAAACTGGGCGGCCTCCAGCGTATTGACAAAATCAACGCCAAACCGAATTGGCACCAAGTCGCCAAGAATCCCGCCAAGTGTGGTCGCAATCAGGTACAAAATGCCATAAGCGAAAACATACCAGATATCCCGCCAACGAAAACTTGCAAAAAGCTGACTCAAGCCATCCCAGCCAGCTGCCCATACAGCGCCAGCAAAAATGATGGCACAGTAAAGAACGCCGCCGAACACGACAACGGCTCGAGTCCAGCCATTAGCAACATTCAGAAAAGTGGTGCCGGACATGTTGAAAAATCCGCCAATCGGATTGCGTGTATAAAAGAGCAGATAGGCAAACAAAACAACCGAGAAGAACTTCAGCCAGTTATTGAACGTAAAATGTGGTTCAGTTTGACTAAAAGGAACTGGCCATTGTTTGCGTTTAGCTAATTTTGTTGCTTCCAATTATTTCTCCTCCTTTAACACAAGTTGAACGAAGCCTTCCAAGTTCATTGAGAGGACCCGGTCTAATTGATTGGTACTGCGATGCCGATAAGCATACGCCGCCGATTCAAACATCATGTACATCCGCCCATCATGCGTGCTGATCTGTTCTAAGTGCGAAGGCATATCAAACGTGTCAATCGCATCACTAGCGCGGAAGATGGTCTTCTTAGGATCGGTTTTAAAGATATATAACGTCGAGTTGCCACCACCATAAGATTGCGACAGAATCGTATAATCCCCATAAAAGGCCATCCCTTGGATTTTCGATAAAATGTCTTGATGCAAAACGGATTGTGTTAACACGTCAAATTGATTCGAGATGCTGGAGGTGAGGCTTTTCCCAACAACCTGCCCCTTATCATTTAAAGGATAACGTTGAATGTTACCTTTTCCGGTTGGATTAAAGAAGCCGACGAACAGCGCATTTTCGTAATAAGTGACAAAAGAAGCTCGGCTAATATTGCCAAGTTGGGCGCGTTGAGAATAAGCCACAGCCTTGGCTTTCTTATCAACATTGTAAGTCAAGGCTGTTTTTAGCTTGATTGCAAAAACTTCAGCCGCATTGTTCCGGCGTCCGCAGATCCAAATGTTATCGTTTTTGGCATCATAAGTTAACCCACCAACATGGGGACGGCCATTCAATACCACTGTGTTAAGCAACTTACCGGTTTTCAAATCCTGAATATACATCACTGAGTTATGAAAACCGTCATGATCATATGCTGTGGTTAATAAGTAATCACCGGCCACCGTAACGCCTTGTGGGGTCATGGTTGTACAAACTTCAACTTCGCCGGTTTCAGCATTGAGTGTTTTCGTTGCCTTTAGACCAGATACTATCGGCTGACTGCTATATTTAACATTGAATTCGTCTGGCGTATAGTTAAATGTTTTAGCGTCTTTAACCGGGCCTAATCGAACCATTAAATCCAAGCGTTTAAACTTTTGCAGCGTTTTTTCGAAGCGACTTTCTGAATATAAGCTGTCAGTGTTGGTCTCTGTCCGTGACGTGTTCGGCTCAACTTGGTAACGTTTAACCGTCCCAATCCCCCAGCCAAAGCCGCCAATAAAAATGATAATGAGTACCAAATCGACAATCAAAATCATGAGATTTTGGCGACTCAATTTTTTCTTCCCATCCCTATTCAAAATACGTTCACCCTTCACGTTCTATAATCGTTATATCAATGTCATCATTATAGCAAACCTTGCTTCTGATCCGCATCACATGACCTTTTGTTTAACAAGGTTTCCTTATAAGGTAATCGAGTCATTTTAATGTTCGAATGAATGATATTATTGTTATAATTTATACAATAAGTTGCATATACACCGTTTGGGAGGGGATATGAATATGAAAAAAATCTTGATTGGTATTGGCATCTTCATTGGCCTCGTCATTCTTGGCGGTGCAGGGTTTTACGCTTGGTATACTCAAAGCACCCCTTATTACACCCAGATTACGACGACAGGCAAGAAGTTTGATGTTATCGATGATGAGACCGGTGCTGCGCGGGATATTGATTATGCCTATACTCAGATGGCCTATGATGAAAAAGGCCACGGTACAGAGGTTGATTTCAACGGTCACAAATCTCGGCCTTTGAAAATGCAAGCTTATCTCCGCCTCGATTACAGCACGCGTCGAAACCAAGTGATTAGTTGGGAAGCCGTACCAAAGGAAAAGGTTCCTAAAGCAGCTTTAGCAAAATTAAATCGCTAATTAAAAAAGGTGCGCTGGCGCAGTTTGAAACCTGCGCCAGCGAACATATTTACAAGGAGATGTTTATTATGACGAATGAACACAAAGTTTTACGTGGGTTGTCTTATATTTCGGTCATTTTTGCCCCCATTCTCTTTCCAATTCTCGTTTGGATTTTCACCCCGCAAGGTTCCGTCACACGGGACACAGCTAAACACGCACTTTGGCTGCATATTATTCCCACCCTACTGAGCATCTTTATCTTTATGATCATTGGCGGTGTCGGTTTCTTCACAAACAGCATCAACGCAACATCCGCCGTTTCACTTATCTTGCTACTTGTTGCCATGGTCGTTGACATTGGGATGGTAGTCTACAACATCTACACAGGCATTAAAATTATCACTTCCTGATTAACCACTCAATATCGCCAAAAAAGGGCGCCTCTCGTCATGAGAAGCACCCTTTTTGGTTTATCAAAATTTCACCGTAGCCCCGCATCCAAAGCATACAAGTTCTGATACCGCTCGTCGTTCTTAGCCAAGTGACTAGGGGTATCATTCATCGTCAAACGGCCATCTTCAAGAAAAATGACGCGATCAGTTTGATTGACGCCTTGCAAATGATGCGTCACCCAAAGAATGGTTTTGCCTTGCAATACTGTGAACATCGTCTCCAGCAAAGCCTGTTCCGTAATTGGATCAAGGCCGACTGTCGGTTCATCCAACAGCACAATCGGCGCATCCTGTAAAAGAATTCGAGCTAGCGACAAACGTTGCCGTTCACCACCTGAAAAGCCGAAACCTGCTTCCTCGACACTGCTGTTAATACCATTCGGCAATTGGGCTACGAGCTGGTCTAACTTGACTGCCTTAAGAGCAGCGGCAACATCAGCATCGCTGGCCTGCTCATTGCCTAAGCGGACATTGTTGACAATCGACGTGTTGAATAAAAACGGACTTTGATCCAACACGGCAAAAAGATTGGTGCGATGCTGCTGATAAGTCAGGACATCTTGACCGTCGACCAACACGTTGCCAGTTGTCGGCGTTAGATCACCAAGTACCAGTTGCAACAACGTGGTTTTGCCCATGCCACTGGGTCCGAGAATCGCAATTTTCTCGCCGCTGTGAACGGTTAGATCAATATCGGTAATTAATTCAGGATCTTTTGGCGTGTATTGAAAACTGAGATGCTGCAATGTCATCTCTTTGAACTGAGTCGGTACTGCTTGTTGTTGCGGTAATTGTCGCGTGACCGGCTGCAAATCGTTGAGATGACGAATCGCATCGCGGTATGTCGGCCATTCGCCAACCCCTTGTGCGATACCGGAAAACGCCTGATCGAGTGGGAAAACAACCAGTACAAACGCCCCAACCCAGTTAGCACTCGCTTGATTACCGGTCCACTCAAGGTTTGTCCAGATCAACATACTAATGACAATTAAGACAAACAGCAGTTGGCCGACAAAGTCTCGGCGCCATTGAAACCGCTTGGACTTCACCGTCGATGCGGCCAACTTTTTAGGCGCCGCCAGACTTTGAGACATAAAATCCTTTTCGCGATGAGTAATGACCCAATCGGACAAACCGAGCACTGAATCCGTCAATGAGACATAGGCATCATGATTCAATTGCTTTTGTTCTGCCTTTCGAAAACGCTCAACTACCAGTCCCCACCAAGGCAGAATCAATACTTGAAACAACAGCAACAACATAATCCATAGTGCACAGCCCCAGTTGAACCAGCCTAGCAACAAAGTGGCAATAACCGTTAGACCAGCGCCGACCACAGTTGGGAAAATCATCCGCAAGTATAGATTCTGAATGTGACCAATGTCATCGGCGAGCAAGCCTAGAATATCGCCGGTTTGATGATGTTCGGACACAAAGGCAGCATCAGTTTCCAACACTTTGTACAATTTTCGCCGCATGTGGCTAGTAATGCGCAACACCCAGTTGTGACTGGTCAACCGTTCAATGTATTGAAACACCGGTCGCCCAATCCCAAAAGCGCGGGTCAAGACAACCGTGACATAAATAGCTGCAAACAATGGCTTCGTGGCACTTTTGTCAATCAGAAAACCTGACGTGAACATCAAGGCACCAGCAAAGACAAAGGTCATAACCCCCAGAATTAACGACCAGAAGAGTAAGCCGCGATAGCGTTTCAAGTCTGGGCGAACCCAGTGCTCATTTTTCAACCAATGCATTGAATTCACCTCGCATTTCGTGCACAAGGGCCTGATACGGCTTAGAATGTGCCGCCAGCTCACTTGGGGTCCCTTCAGCAATGATCTTGCCACCATCAACCACAATCACGCGATCCATTTGGTTGAGCCAGTGTAGCCGATGAGTCGCAAAAATCACGAGCCGGTTTTTGAACAGCGGCACAAGCGTTTCTTTTAACTCGGCTTCAGTTTCAATATCCAAATGGGCAGTTGGTTCGTCAAACAACCAAATCGAGCGATTCGTATCAATCAAAGTCCGCGCCAACGCAATTCGTTGGGCCTGACCGCCGGAAATACCACGGCCGCCTTCCCCGATTCTCGTTGCATAGCCGTCTGCCAAAGTTTCGATCCAATGACTCAACCCCGCCGCCTCAGCTGCCTGTTTCACATCTTCATCTGACGCATCCGGCCGATAAAACCGGATATTGGCAGCGATCGTATCCGCAAATAGATACGGATCTTGTGGGATATAACTCAAATGATCTTGCCAAGCTGCTTGGGTCATATGCGGTACCTTCGTTCCTCGAACCGTCATGGCAGCTTTTTGCGGCTGCAAGAAACCGCCAATCAAATTGAGTAATGTTGATTTACCTGACCCGCTAGCACCGATAATCGCTACTTTTTCCGTGCCGGTAAACTGCAGATTAGCATCTTGAATGCCCGCGCGTTCATTTGGATAGGTGAAATCGAGGTGGTTAATGGTTACCGTATCCTGAGCCTGCCACCTTGAAAAAGCCGGTAACACATTGGTATCAGTAGGTAATGGCTGATCAATCACTTGCCAAATCGCCTTCATCGCATTTTTGCCATTCAAGGTGGCATGGTAGTCAGTCCCAAAATCACGAATCGGCATGAAATATTCCGGTGCCAAGATCAGCGCAACCATTGCTGGATAGAGTGGAATCGCACCATCCATCAACTTGATCCCGAGGAAAACCGCAACAACTGCAATCGACAAGGTGGTGAAGAAGTCTAGCGCAAACGTTGAGAGCATCGCGATGCGCAAGACGCCCATGGTTTGTTTTCGATAGTCTTCCGACACATCGTACACATTATTCGCGTATTGCCGACTAATCCCCATCAACTGCAAAGTTTTTAAACCACGCAAGGAGTCAATGAAATGATTGCTCATCTTTTGAAACCCAGCATATTGGCTTTCAGATTTATCCTGTGCTGCCAAGCCAAGAATCACCATGAACAAAATGATAATTGGAAACATGATCAGCAAGGTGAAGCCAGTTAACCAGTTTTCGTACCAAATATAGGCAACTAAAACCCACGGAATAATACTCATGTTCAGGATTTTGTTCAAAATCAGTTCAATATAATTTTCGGCTTCGGGAATGCCATCCAGCGCCATCGTGACCAAATTACCGGTTCCTTCCTTGGCAACGGCAGCCGGCCCCAAGGCATACAAGTGCTTGAGCAATTGGGCTTGTAGCCAGGCCGAACTAGTCATGGCAAATCGTGCCCCGATGCGATTGCGCACCCAAACAATGAGCTGACGAATCACAAAGGCAGTCGCAAAAAGTCCTAACGGAAGCCATAAGCCAGCTAAACTTTGCCGGTTCCAAGAATGAACGATCCCTTCAGCAAGAAATTTTCCTTGTAATAAAATAACAAAAGCTTGCACGAGCGCAAACCCGGCAAGCATTGTCATAATTCGTTTCATTCCCGAAAGGCGCATGAGCGTCTTATCGATCATTCACTAACCGCTCCTTTTGCTTGAATCCGCTTGTGGAAGACCACATAGCTCCAGATGAAGTATGCCAAGGCAATTGGCAGCAGAATCACAGCGACAATCGTCATAATGGTCAGCGTCAACGGACTAGCACTGGCGTCTTTTACCAAAATGGACATAGCCGCATCTTGGCCAATCATAACGCGTGGGAACAAGCCGTTGAAAATCACACCGACAACCCCGACAAGCCCTAGGGCACTGCCAACAAATGACAACACTTCATTATCTTTAAGCACGCCAACATGAGCGGCAACTGTCGAGCCGACAATCACAACCAAAATCAACAAAGTGCTGATTGGGCGTTCTTTGAAGAAGTCGGTCATAAAGAATAGAAGGACAGCGAAGACAATTTCACCAGCATACAACAAGTAGTACAACTTGCTGTTCCAGTCACGTGCACGCTTGCGCAAGTCGCCAGTCGTTTTCAGACGAATAAAGTTTAAACCGTGCATGAGCATCATCAAAGTGACCGCAACTCCGCCGACAATTGTCAAAAGGTTGATTTGATTACCTAAAGTAGGATAAACATCACCAGCCTTGGTAATTGGTAACGGTTGAATGATCGCGGTAAAAATCATCCCTAAGATGAACGGTGGGATTAAACTGCCGCAAGCCAAAGCCCAACGCCAGATATTTCGACCTCTTTTGGTCTCGGCATGTGCAGCAAATTCAAACGACACGCCGCGAACAATCAAACCGAACAACACAAGGAAGAACATGATGTAAAACCCCGAGAAGAGGCTGGCATACCACATTGGATAAGAGGCAAACATCGCGCCACCAGCTGTAATCAGCCAAACTTCGTTCCCATCCCAATGTGGGCCGATTGTGGCAACGAGTTGATCTTCTTCGTCAGAGTTACGCGCCAATAGCTTGGTTGACATACCAACCCCGAAGTCAAAGCCTTCAAGAACGAAGAAGCCGCTGAAAAGGACAAACAATAAGAAGAACCACAAAATCTGTAACCAGCTCATTTTGCGAACGCCTCCTTAGCAAACGGATCACTGTTGATCCCGTAGTCAGTGTTCAGATCGCCTTCAGGACCCTTCTTAAGCACGCGATGTGAGTAATAAATCATGACACCGCCGAGCAAGGTGAAGATCAAGAAGTAGCAAATGTTAGTGAACAGTAACTGTCCAGCTGTCGTTGTCGGCGAAACCGCATCGGCAATTGAATACAGGCCGTAAACAACCCATGGATACCGACCAAGTTCAGTGATAAACCAACCAGCCGTATTAATGATGAATGGGAGCCACAGCGCAAAGCCGAGAATATACAATAGCCAACGCTGATTAAGCAAAGTATCTTTCTTCTTCCGGCTAAACCAGAGACCTAGAACGCCGAGCAGGAACAGAAGAACGCCACCGCCAGCCATGACCCGGAAGCTCCAGAACAAGGTTTTAACCGGCACATAATAGTCCCTGTCTTTGCCATATTTAGCTTGAAGCTCCTTATTAGCTGTCTCCATGCCTTTGACTGCGCCGTTCATTTTATGATACGACAGCAAACTTAATAGATATGGCACTTCAATGTTGCCAGTGGTCGTATGATCTTTAGTATTGATTAATTCGACAAGCGTCCACGGTGCTGGATCACTGGTATCTTTATAAATTCCTTCAGTTGCCGCAAACTTCATCGGCTGATCTTTAATGATGAATTGTGTCTGCAAATCACCAAAACCGATTGCGCATGCAGAAGCGATGGTGCCAACAATCAAGCCAACTCTAAGAGACTTCTTGTAAAAGTCAACTTGATCTTTTTTAAGCAAACGCCATGCGGCCATGCCGGCTACAGCAAAGCCAGCCGTCGTAAAGGCACCAAAAATAACATGCGGAAATTCAACCCACAGTTGCGGATTCGTGATCACAGCACCAAAGTCGACTAGTTTAACCCGACCCGTTGCTTGATTAATCGCAAAACCGGTTGGATGCTGCATGAAGGCATTCGCCGACAGAATCCAAATGGCTGATAGCGTGGTACCTAGCCATGTCATCCAAATAAAGATAGCGTGAACAGCCGGTTTGAAACGATCCCATGTGAACATCCACAGACCAATGAAAGTCGATTCCATGAAGAATGCCAGTAACGCTTCAATCGCCAGTGGCACCCCAAAGATGTCACCCATGAACCGTGAATAATTAGACCAGTTCATGCCAAACTGAAATTCTTGAATAATACCTGTAACGACCCCAACCGCAAAGCTGAGTAAGAAGATCTTGCCCCAGAACTTGGCCATCTTCTTATATGTTTCATTCTTTTTGCGCACATACATCGTTTCCATAATGGCGGTAACAAGCCCCATACCAATTGAAAACGGCACAAAGAAGAAATGGAAAACGGTCGTCATCGCGAACTGAAAACGAGCTAGCGATAATACGTCCATTGCCAATAGCATATGTTTTTCCTCCCTTACTAGATTGATTCCAATCTAAGTATACCCCTGAGTTTTATTTTTTAAAAACCAAAAACCCAAAAAATAGCATTGAAATAATGCTTTTCAGCATCAACATTAAATCAAAACTGTTATGATATGCAGCTGTATGCTTAATTGACGGCGTTTCGGCCACCAAACAAATATTAGCTAAAACCATTTTGAAAACACCTTTGAAAACGATGGAAGAATGAAAACGTATTTAGGGGCGAATCACTTCTTGAATCAGCGGCGTTTTTTTCGGCGCTTTATCGCCAATATGATAAGCGTTTCTGATCATGTTGCTGATAGCGTCAACGTTCTCGGTGTCGGCATGCAGCGTAACCAACGTATCGCCTTTGGTCACAGGTGTCCCCAGTTTTTTATGCAGAACAAGCCCTACTGCCAAGTCTAAAATATCATCTTTTTTCGCTCGACCGCCACCAAGTTGCATCGCTGCCAAACCGAGAGCATTTGTGTCAATTTGGTCAACAATGCCAGATTCGGCAGCTTTCACAGCAATTCGATACTTAGCTTGTGGCAGTTTGCGTGGATCATCCACTACTGAAGCATCCCCGCCTTGTGCTGTGATCAATTGCTTGAAGGCATTCAACGCACGCCCGTCACGCAGCGCATCTTCGGCTAAGCCGCTGGCAATCTCTAGACTTGCCGCCTTGCCGCCAAGCACCAGCATCTGTGCTGCCAACGCAACGGTAAGATCATGGACATCTTTCGGACCACGATTTTTAAGAATGGCAATAGATTCCGCAATTTCCAGACTATTACCAATCGTAATGCCCAGCGGTTGGCTCATGTCTGTCAACAAAGCCACACTTTTAACCCCAGCGGTTTTGCTGATACCCACCAAGGCTTTGGCCAACGCCCGCGCATCTTCGATGGTCTTCATAAATGCGCCATTGCCGACTTTTACATCAAAGACCAAGGCATTCGTACCACTGGCTAACTTTTTACTCATGATCGACCCCGCAATCAACGGAATCGATTCAACCGTACCTGTGACATCGCGCAAAGCGTAAATCCGTCGATCTGCTGGCGCAACCTCGCCGCTCGCACTGATAATGGCTTCATTGATTTGCTGTACCTGCTGCTTGAATTGGGTTTCGCTTTCCGCAACATTGAAGCCAGGAATGCTCTCAAGTTTGTCCAATGTACCGCCCGTGTGACCAAGACCGCGCCCGGAAATCATCGGCACCGGCACACCTAGACACGCAACCAGCGGCGCCAAAGGAATACTAATTTTGTCACCGACACCGCCAGTACTGTGTTTATCGACTTTAATACCCGGAATATCGCTCAAATCAAGTACGTCACCGGAATGCAGCATTGCAAAAGCAAAATGGCTGCGTTCCTCTGGCGTCATACCATTAAAATAAACCGCCATCAGAAAAGCACTCATCTGATAATCCGGAATTGCTTTTGCCGTATACTGTTCAATCATCCAAGTGAGCTCTTCATTGGTTAAAGCTTTGTGATCACGTTTTTTCGTGATTAAATCGACCATGCGCATCTCTCATCACCCTTTTCCCAGTTATTCATTCCATTGTACCGCGTCACGCGCCGCCTATGTTAAACTCTAAACAATCAGAGCGTGAACCAGCCCGGTCAGAAACCGGAGTGTAAGCGGGCCTGAACGTGATGACCGGGTTTGGGTCATTGCGTTCAGGGTCCTTATACGCAGGTCTCTGGGCTGGTAAACGCGTTTAAAAAGACGCGAACCAATCACCCCTCGGTCATGCCGACCACTCTTTATTGCCTGCGAACTTGTTTAGGAGGAAAACTCGATGGACTTTCAAACATTACATCAACTAAGCAAAACCGAACTACATTGTCATTTAGACGGCTCATTGTCGTTAAGCTGCATTCGTCAGCTCGCGAAAATGATCGACCGAAAATTACCGGCGACTGACGACGAGCTGCGACGACTGGTTCAGGCACCAGCAGATTCCGAGAATTTAGGTGATTATCTCAAAGCCTTTGACTTCGTGGCCCCCTTGCTGCAAACCAAAAAGGCCTTGCAACTCGCGGCCTACGATGTCGTTGAACAAGCGGCTGAAGAAAACGTCCGCTATATCGAAATTCGCTTCGCGCCCGTATTTTCCCTAGCAGGCGGATTATCGCTGGTCGAAGCAACGCAAGCCGTCATCGAAGGCTTGCACCAAGGCATGGCAACATATGACATCATGGCGAAGGCCTTAGTCTGTGGCATGCGACAGTTGCCCAACACCGATAACCAAACAATGTTTAAAAACACCGCCCCACTACTTGGTTCAACACTCGTAGGCGGTGACTTTGCCGGCAACGAAGCTGATTTTCCAACGAACGTGTGCGCGCCGGCCATTAAAACTGCTCAATCTCTTGGCGTGCCGCTTACGTTTCATGCCGGCGAATGTCATTGCCCGCAAAACATTGCTGAAGCGGTACGACTCGGCATTCCGCGGATTGGCCATGCCACCGCTTGTTTTGATCAACCGGCACTCATTGAGAAAATTGTTGAAACTGGCACCACAGTTGAACTTTGCCTCACGAGCAATCTCCAAACGAAAGCCGCTCGGACACTTGCTGAGTTTCCGTATCAGGCGCTTAAAAAAGCTGGTGCCAAAATCACCATTAACACTGATAATCGAACAGTCTCGAATACCACGTTAACCCAGGAATATCAGCGTTATCAGCAAGCTTTTGGTACAACAGCAGCTGACTTTTTAGCATTCAATTTAAACGCCATTGATGCAGCTTTCATTCCTGATGCCGATAAGAAATCATTACGCGACCAGTTACATCAAGATTACGCAACTTATTGTTAATTTTCCCCAATTAAAAGACAAGCCATGATCACGACTATTGCTTGTCTTTTTTACTGCAGTTAACCAAGGCTTTGCTGATCAGGCGCTTAATCATTGCTTAATGAAAGCGCCACAACTTCGTCACGAATAAAGCCCAAATTCACCGCACATTCATCCCGCCAAAGCCACAGCCCCTTGTTATGCTGATTTTATCAACAAACGAAAGAAGGATGATGCATATGTTGATTAATCAAACCGATGTCATCGCAACCCAATTACAACAAATTGCTTACCCGTATATTAACGCCATTACTGAAACCGGCGTCCCGATCACAATTACAACCAATCAAAAACAGCGCGATGACCCCGCCTTTTGGCAGAGCATCAGCGCTATCCTGAAAGCTCGTTTATGGGTACCCGTTTCAAAGAAGTACCATGAATTAACCGACCATGACTGGCTGGCGACACCAGAAATGCCCTAACTAAGCTTGATAACTTGAAAAGGCCGTCGCAGCAAGCACCAAGGTCAACACAGCATCTGGTGAAAGTGCCGCACTGACTGTCTCAATATGGCCGCTGGTTGCGACTGCGCCAATCACTTCAAGCCCGTACTTAACAATATTCAAGTCACGCTGCGGGGTATACCCACCGTCAAAAACGGGTTCATGATTGTATGTAAAATTCAACTGATCATTTTTGATTGAGCCATCCACATGGTTGACCATGATACGGTCATGGGTGGCGGTCAATGGCGCATTGTCATCTGGCAAGTTTAACTTGTGATCAGATTCAATTGTATAATAATCGGCCTGCTTCATATGCAAGTATTTCTCAGCTGGCTTCTTGAGCACCTTCAAATAATCCACAATTGCGTATACTTTGTTGGGGTCAAGCTGGGTTTTCTTGGCCATCAGGTCATCATTATGCGCCTCAAGCCAGTCTGCTAAATTACTGATACTAAATTGATCCATGTTGTGCCTCCATATTCGTTGCTAATTCTTACGCCAGTATAGCATGGTCTTCAAGTCTGGCGAAGCGGGATTGTCATAAACTTGTTACACATACTGTTATATAATAGTGGTGGGAGATGAGGATGATGCTGAGCAATCGCGAGCCATATCCAATTATCGATTATTTAGGCCGACCTATCAAGTTGTCACTGTTTGTGACCTATCGATTACGCATTAAAAACGGCTATATCCTTGCACTGCGCCGAAATCAACATCAGCAAGTGATCCCGAACCTCATGGCCAAGAATGCGAGCTGATTCGGTTGCGGCAACAGCCACTGATGAACGGTTACTAATTGGCTAGGATGGTGTGTATCAATGCACCATCCTTTTTTGATGGCGCCAGATGCGGCATGATCGCTCAGTCCGGGGAGCGATCTTCCAACTTCGGTCCATGCGGCGTCGCCATTGCCATCATGGCGACTGTCAAAATAATAATAACGCCACCCAAGATTTCCGCAAACCCCATATGCATGTGTAAGAAAACGACTGAAACAACCGTTGCACCCAACGGCTCAAAGGCGTCTAGCAACGTGGCTGCCGTCGGAGAAATGAACTGCAAGCTCGCAAGGTAAACCGAATAAGCAATGATGGTGCCAAAAATCACAATGAACCAGTAACCAGCCCAACCTGCGTGATCTAAATGCGGTATTTCCTTCCAAAAAGGATCAAATACGTCAATCAACAAACCACCAATCAGTTGCGCCCATGCCGTGACGACAATCGGCGAGTGGCGGTGCAACAAACCTGCAGGCAATAAGGTATACGCCGCTGCCGCCAATGCTGCCATGATACCCCAGAAAAAAGCATTCGGCGAAATGGCCAGATGAGTAAAATGCCCTTTGGTAACAACCAAAGCCGTCCCCATCATGGCAAAGCAAATCGTCACAATATCAATTCGTCGCGGCTTTTCGCGCAAACGCAGCGCTAAGAATATCAACACAACCACCGGTGACAGATATTGCAAAATCGTGGCAGTTGCAGCATTGGCTACTGCAACTGCCTTAAAGTAAATATACTGCATCCCGATCATGCCAAACAGAATAAATAGAATTAGCTGCAAGGCATCACGAGTATTCCGCCAAGGTGCTAGAATCGCTTTACGCTCTTTCCAAAAAGCCACGAGCATCAAAACAATTCCGGCGATAATCATCTTCGAACTAATCAGCCATGAAACTTTAATGCCTTGATCAAATAAGGCCTCGCTAATTGGACCAGAGATTCCCCAAAAGCTTGACCCTAAAATTGCTAGAAAAATTCCCCACAGTCGGACGCGCTTCACCAGTCTTGCTCCCTCTTGGGCCGATTCGGATCAGTCCTGCATCACAACATGATCATCAATTAATCCGGCGCCTTGCAAATAATTATACACGATTACCGGCCCTACGAACGCAAAGCCGTTATTTTTCAAATCCTTGGCGATTTTGACCGATAAGGCACTTTTGGTCGGAATTTCCGCACGCGACTTAGGTCGATTGACCAACGGCTTGCCGTTCACAAAATGCCATAAATAGTGATCAAGGCTGCCATACTTTGCCTGAATTTTTAACACAGCTCTGGCATTGGTAATTGTTGCCTCAAGTTTCTTACGATTGCGAATGATATCTTGCCGCTGCAATAACTGCTCGACGTCTTCTTCATCCATAGCAGCTACTTGTTTAATCGCAAAATTATGAAAAGCATCGTTAAAAGCAGCGCGCTTGCCAATGACTAGTTCCCAATTCAACCCAGCTTGGAAAATCTCAAGGGATAACAACTCAAATAACTTTTGATCATCATGAACCGGCACGCCCCATTCATGATCGTGGTACGCGCGCATAGCTGGTGACATTTTGGCAACCCAATCCGTATAACGCTTACGTTCCTGATACCGCTGCAATGCTGCTTCTGTCTTGGCCTCTTCAGCGTGATCATTTGGTTTTACCATTGTCCAGCACCTCCATAAACTTGCATAGGCTTCTCTTTTACGGATACATTACGCCGCGCTGGCAGGGATTGCCAGTGAAGATGCTTGCAAGGCGAGATCATGCGTTCACCAGTGCAACGCTGGACAGGATTGCACAGGTGAACGCGTTCGCAGCCACAGATGCCTACATAATAAGGACCTTGAACCGAACTGGTCACTTACACTCTGTTTTCTAGCCGCTCCTGTTCGCGCTTAACAAAAAAACCGATAACAAGTTTTGTCATCGGCTCACAAACAATCACTTACCTATTTAGTTTTAACGATCAGGACATCGCAAGGTGCCGTGCGGTTGACATATTCCGTGACAGATCCGACAAGGACGCGTTCTACAGCGTTCAAGCCAGTTGCACCGATCACAATGAGATCATTGTGATGGTCGTGCGGAAAATCAGTTGCAATTACCGTCTTGGGATTGCCAAACCGAATGTGAATATCAAGATCATCCAGACCTGCACTTTTGGCTTGATCTTTCAAATTATCTAAGTATTCCTGTGCATCTTGCGTCAACTGATAAACCGCATCGCCGGAAATCATGCCGCCGTAACTGCCAATAAACTGTTTGGTATCAAGCACATTCAAAACATCCAAGTGGGCTCGGTTGGCCAGTGCAACCTTAATGGCCTTGTTAAAAGCTAATTCTGCTTCCTTCGAGCCATCCACCGGTACGAGCAAGCGATCATATTCTTGATCCATTCCGCTCACATCCTTACTTTCTGATTAACTTAAGCATAGAACGCCGAGGAAACGAATACAAGAAATAAATTTGAACACTTAACATAGTAATCTATCGCAAGACCCTGTAAAATAAGACTCAACGGCAGGCTTTACTGATGCGCGTACTGAATCTGATCGAACCCGGTTATTATTTATTAAAATATGTTTTATTTCCGTGGGTTTATGATTGATTTAATACGCATTAATGCTATATTAAAGTTAGTGAGCTTGCATTCTTGAATTTAAGGATTCGGCGCCAAAAAAAATTGAAAGAAATGTGGTGGAAATATGATTACAAATGGTGTTGGCAGCGTGCTGCGACAGATCCGAAAGGGTCGCGGCGAATCAATCGTCGAAGTTGCAAAAGCAACCCATACTTCCCCAGCTAGTTTTACTAAGTGGGAAAACGATCAAACAATTCCGAGTGAACGGAGTATTCGCAAACTTGCAGAATACTATAATACAGATCCGCTCGAATTATTGAGTGTGGCTTATCCGGATAAATATGCTCAGAAGCAAGAAAACGAACAACCGGTCGGTGATGGTCCATCAATCCGTGTTGAGGACTTGTTAGGCAACAACTCAGTTCTGACATACAATGGTGTTCCGCTTGCGGCGGGCACCAAGTCGCTGGTAGCGGCTTTCATTGCCGGATTAATTATCGCTCAGCCTGAGTAAAGTTATTCTTCAAAAAAACCGTCATTTGACGGCTTTTTTTGACCCTTCTGATACGCTCAGTCGACATGCCTTATACACGTATAACCCTTGAAAACAATGCATTCTCGCTCACTCATAAAAGCACAGCCTAATGCCCAACTAGCTGGAAAACTTAAGGATGCATTGCCGGTACCAACAACTTTCGCGTATACTGGAGTCAAACGTTTTCACGATGGAGGAATTAAATTTGGAACCCAATGTTCTTGACATTAAAAATGGACTTAACTTTCGCGACCTCGGCGGCTATAAGACAAAATCCGGACAATTAGTCAAACCTCAGAAAGTCATTCGCTCTGCTAAGTTGAGCGAGTTATCTGACGAGGATTTGCAATACCTTTCCGATTACGGGCTCATCGCCGATGTCGACTTTCGCTCACCCGAAGAACAAGCAGCTGAGCCCGATCGATACCCAGAACACGCGACCTACCATTTTGTGCCGGTTTTCCCAACAGACGAAACCAAGAGTAGTGAACAGGCGGATGCCTTGCAAAAGAGCTTCTCACGTGATCCGCACGCAGGTTTTGAAAACATGGTTAAAACCTACGCCGACATCGTCAAAATGCCTTCTGCACAAAAGGCTTATCGTCAATTCTTCGACATCCTCTTAAGTAACGATGACGAAAATGGTGCTGTTCTTTTCCATTGCACAGCCGGTAAAGATCGAACCGGGATGGGCGCGGTATATCTACTTTCAGCCCTCGGTGTTGATGGTCATACCATTCGCCAAGACTACCTCGCGACAAACGATCTCATTCAGCCGATGGTCGAAAAGAATTTGGCAGCTGCTCGTAAGCATGGCGCAACTGATGCTCTTCTTGCCAACATTCAAGATCTCGGCACGGTTTCGGGTGCTTTTCTTGACAGCGCCTTAGCCACGATCGATGCTGAATATGGCAGCATGCGCGACTATTTGCAAGATGAATTAAAGCTGACCCCCTCTGAAAAACGGGATCTCCGCGAACTTTATCTACAGTAAAAAGCTACGCGAATGAGTTACAACAGTTGATGGCTCAATCAGACAATATCTTTGAGCACATCTATTAAGAAACTGGGAAAACACCTCTGTTGAGTCCCGCAAGCGCGGTGTTCTTTGACAGGCGATGTTTCAGTCCCGGTTTCTTTTTTAATTATGCGTGATCACTTTCTGCGTTCTTAACGATACTGATAACAACAAAAAATAGCTAAATTTAATCGGCATCTTTGCGTTCCTACTCTAACTTGGCTAGAATAATGACATCAATGACGTTAAGAGGTGACCGGGATGGATTTAAAAATGATGATTAAAGCTCATGCTAAAGAGTTGGGAATCGACAAAATCGGCTTTACGACCGCTGATAATTTTGCCGCGCTCAAACCTAGCTTGCTCGCACAAAAAGCGGCCGGTCACACCACTGGCTTTGAACATCAAAATATTGATGAACGCCTATATCCTGATAAAATTTTTGACCAGCCACAAAGTATAATCGCAATTGCGCTAGCGTATCCGGCTAAAATCCATGAGCGACCGCCGCGAACAGGACCCAAACGTGGCCGATTTGCGCGGGCCAGCTGGGGCATTGATTATCACACTGTGCTTGATCGAAAAATGGCGTCACTTATCAAGTTTATTAAACGAACGGCAGAAACTGATCCTAACTTACGTTTCAAACCCATGGTCGATACAGGTGAATTAATCGATGTTGTCGTTGCGCAACGCGCCGGCCTCGGCTTTATCGGCAAAAACGGTCTACTCATCACCCCTGAATTTGGTTCGTATGTGTACCTCGGTGAGATCATTACCAATATTAAGTTTGCCCCTGACGAATCGATGGCCTCACAGTGCGGTGATTGTACTCGCTGTATTGATTTTTGCCCGCCAAAAGCCCTGCTTGGTGACGGTCGCATGAATGGTCAACGCTGTCTTTCCTATCAAACCCAGACTAAAGGCTACATGGATCCAGAATTTCGGCCCATGATTCGCAACGTCCTATACGGCTGCGATATCTGCCAGCAGGTTTGTCCGTTTAATAAAGGCAAGGATTTTCATATCCATCCAGAAATGGAACCCGACCCGGAAACGGTATTACCGGAACTGATTCCAATGTTAACGCTGACCAACAAGGACTTTAAAACGCGCTTTGGCAAACTGGCTGGTGCTTGGCGCGGCAAAAAACCACTGCAACGTAATGCCATTATCGCACTGGTCAACCTGCATGACCGCAGCGCCATTCCTCACTTGCTCGAGGTCATTGAGCATGATCCGCGACCAATGATTCGAGCAACTGCAGCTTGGGCCGTTGGTGAATTACAGCCATCGTCTAATCCTGAAATCGAGACTTTTCTCAAAACGGCCTTGGCAAAAGAAACGACGCCAGAAGCGCAAGTCGCCTTTCAGGATGCACTTGATCACCTAACCCAACATTGAGCATGTTATAATGACTCTTAAGAATACGAGGTGCCTATATTGAAACTATATCAAGGACTCACTCAGGTGCAGGTCAATGAAGAAATGGCCGATGATACACCTGACTTCACCATTACCACCGATCTAACCAAACCGTTGCACTACTCACCATCGGAACTTTACCACTACTTGGATGCGGTCTTAAAACCCGGTAGCCGGCACGATCAGAATAATCTGAAGTATGTCACGGATGCTGCCTTCATCGGCGAAAATTTTGATTTCAACTCAATCCCTTACACTGCTAAGCTAAAGGATTTTGAAGAAAAAATGGCATTTGCTCGCAACCTTGTCAGTGATCTCAATCGTCACGTCAGCGTCAATCTGAATACAAAAAATCATACGTTTGAACTTTTATTCGTTGATTAAGAAAAAATAAAAACCGTTGTTCGGGAAGTTTTCCCCGACAACGGTTTTTTTGTACTTTCAATTTAAGCAGGAATCTGCTATCTAGCGCAAGGCCGGGATCACAGCTGTCAATTGTTGAACAACCAACACACTGAGCGCCATCTTGAGCAAGTCACCAGGAATATAAATCAAAACACTCGCAAGCGCTGGGACAAAGCCCAAACTGGTAGTCGCAGCTAACCACGCGGCACCCAGAAATTCCGTCAAAAGAACCCCACCAAATGTCATACCCAGTACTTTGGTTAACCAAAAATCAGGTTTCAGATAGTGCGTTATGGCCGCATATGCTATCGGTGTCAACAACCAGCCGTACATGAAACCAGCAGTCGGTCCTAAGAAAATAGCAATACCGCCTCGACCGCCTGTCAATACTGGCAAGCCTAATGCTGCCAATGCCAATAACATACCAATTGTGATCGTTGCTGGCCGCGTTGGTAACAACATTGCAACCAACATAACACCCATGTTCTGCAAGACAATCGGCACACCAAGAAAGCCAACAGTGATCGGTGGCGCAAAGGCCAAGCCAATCAAAACTGCCAACAATAGTCCCATCCGTGTCAAAGTTTTTGTTTGCATGAAGTCACCATTCCCATCTTATGTTTCACTTAGGATACCATATCGTGACGCCATGCAGTACCAAAAATCGTTCAGGGCATGTCTCTTTTGTGTTCTTTTGCCGAAAAATCGCCTTTTTGTGGCTAAAATACCCGATTGTTACTTTTCTTCGGTCAATTTACCTTCATAGGCCAGTTTCTCGTTTTCGTAGCCCAGCATGTGATCTTCAAAATGATCAATTTTATAGTCTAGGTAGCGAAGAGTCTTGTTAATATTATCGCGCCGTTCAATCAAAGCATCACGTTGTTCAATAAACAAAGACTTTCGGGCTGCAATTGTTTGATCGCCTTCCCGTAAAAGCTTAACAAACTCGGAAAGCGATTCAATCGACATCCCAGCCTTACGGAGAACCATGATGTAATAAACCCAGTTGACCGCATGTTCATCGTAGTCACGATAGCCACTCTGATTCCGTTGAATTTCAGGCAATAACCCAATTCTTTCCCAGTAACGCAATGTATCCTTTGTCAGATTAAACTTTTTACTAACTTCATCAATTGTCACGCTTATCGCTCCTTCAACAGTCTTAGCAGATCAACGCCATGATTATCTGGCATTCACCCGCAAACTAAGTTCAGTGGTCTAATACCGATCACAACGGACTTTTGACTCAGATAGTCAAATGATCCTTTGCATGATGTGACTCACCATGAGCTCCAATCAATACCTGATAAACCTTTGTCCAAGCATCTCAAAATTTTTAGCACACCAAGACGTTTCTACAACGTTGTCAGCCATGCAGAGATTTCGGCCTTCTTTTGGGCGACATTGTCACCCGCCATACCAAATCCTTGTTTGACTTGCAGTTGCCCAGCTGCCTGTTTAAACGCCTGTTCATAGGTGCCGGGTGTGCCAGCATCGGTATAAAAAGGCCTGAATACAGCTCGACTGCCTTGCACCTGTTTTAGAAAACTCAAAACTGGTGTTGATGGCGCTGCCGACCAAACCGGACCACCAACCAAGATCGTTTCATAACCGGTCAGATCAGGAATAACCGTTGTCAGATGCGGTAAATTTCCGGACGCTACTTGGTGTTTTGCCCGACCAGAGGTGTCATACATATCTGACGAAAAAGTTTGCTCAGGAACACGTAGAGCTAACAGGTCTGCATCTGTCGCCTGTTGTAAATATTTCGCCAATGTAGCAGTATGCCCTGACCATGAATAATACACAATCAGTACTTTACTTGCCATGACAGTCTCCTTTAACCTTCAACCACGATTAGTGACTTAATGGCCTTCCGCTGATCCATCGCATCATAAGCGTCTTGAATATGTTCAAGATCAAAGCGTTGCGTGAAGACTTTGCCTGGGTGAATCTCGCCATTCAAGACGGCTTTGAGCAGCAATTGTTTGTCATCTGTCGTGACCGAAGCGATCCCCCCACGCAGACCAATATTTCGCCAGAACAGATTATTCGTGTTCATCTCTGGCTTTTGAGGTACGCCGACACGACCCACAACTGCGCCTGGACGACCTACTTTAGTGGCAGTATCCACTGACTGTTCAGTGCCAACACATTCAAGCACAGCATCAGCACCTGCGCCGTTCGTCATTGCTAAGACTTTCTGAACTGCTTCATCCCCACGTTCGGGTACAATATCAGTTGCGCCAAAAGCAATCGCCATTTTTTGCCGGTCTTCATGCCGACTCATCGCAATGATGCGCTTAGCACCGCGTAACTTGGCAGCAATGACGCCGCAAAGGCCAACTGCCCCGTCGCCCATGACAACAACTGTATCGCTTTGTTTAACCTCGGCGCTTGCAGCAGCATGATAACCTGTCGCCATGACATCAGCCAGTGTGACAAATGAATTCAACATCTCATCTGAATAATCGCTCGGCTGACCCGGAATTTTAACCAAGGCCCAGTTTGCATTCGTGAAACGTAAATACTGCCCCTGATAGCCACCATTGCCGCCTGCTTCCTGATTCATGCAATCACCATCAAAACCGGCAAGACAAGCCGCACAGTGACCGCAACCATGTGTAAACGGCGCAATGACAAAATCACCGACATGAATATCATGAACTTCAGCACCAACTTCTTCCACAATGCCAATCGCCTCATGACCAACAAGACTATTAGCGTCTCGATGTGAGATGCCGCGGAACCACCATAAGTCTGATCCGCACACACTGGCTCGAACAATCTTGATGATTGCATCAGTTGGCTTTTGAAGCTGCGGTTTTGGTACATCTTGTGTTTCGACTTTACCTGGTTCTAAAAAAACAGCTGCTTTCATTTGAAATACCTCCTAAATGTGAGCACGAGCCAGCACGATTACCAACCGGCGTGTAAGTGACCTTGGGCGCGATGGTCGCACTTTGACCATTACAACCAAGGTCCTTACACGCAGATTGCTGCGCTGGCGAGCGCGTTATCGTGAGCGCTTTTCCCCAGTTAATAAACCGGTCGATCTGATCCGGCCGTATCAGGATCGGCAATCCCGACACTGTCGTTTTTCAAATAATCAGGATCCGCAATGATCTTAAGCACCACGTCGGCCACACTCTTGCGTGAGCCCGAAACTCCGACATAAGTTTCATCTCTATGCGTCAGTTGATACTTAACGTCACGATCATTTAGCCAAGGTAGGCGTAAGGTTGTGTAGTCGAGACCCGACTGTTCAAGAAGTTGATCTGACTTCAGAGCTGATGGTAACCCATTGCCGATAGTCGCCTTGTTCCACTTGCCAAAGGTGCCTGGAACTTCGTCATAGATCCCGAGAACATTCGTATAAATCACCCGCTGCACGTGACCAGCCTTCATCCCCGCAATGACATTTTGGGTTTGTTGGCTGCCTTTGCTATGATCAACCACGCCGACAAATACAAGATCCTGGTCAACCATTGCTTTTTTGACATCATCCAACCGATCAAGACTGCCCTCAACCAGTGTGACCCGCGGATTTTTCGCCAACTGCGCCAAGCGTGATTGATGGCGTAAGAACAAGGTTAAATGTACATTGGCGAATTGATCATCGTTGAGAATTTGATTTTCAATCAGTCGTGAAATCTGGCCGTTTGCAGCCATTATCAAAATATTCTTTATCAAAACATCGCCTCCATGTAGATGTGCATCGCTTGCTTGAGTTTTCCCCGTAAACTGATATCGCAGTCATCACTGCTGAATCAGCTATAGGGGGATCACCCCAGTCAAGAAAAACGTTATCTGTATCTAATTCGTTTATGGCTGAATCAATAAAGATGCCATGATCGTGGACAAGTTGCGTTATCTAAACCTTACTTCTTACGAACAAAGGCTATATTAAACCTTTGTGTGCACTCCAATGCAACCACAATCATCATCACAACCACAATCATCATCATTGTTTCGCTAATGAATGTGTTGTTGTCGCTCAATTTACGCAAACTCAATCCAGAGGCTAACTTTGGCCTGTTGTATGCCACACCTACCGTAATCGTCGCCCTTGATTTATTGCTCAAGCTAGTCGGTCTCCTTATTTCTGTGACCATTTTCCCAGCCGCAATGGTGCTGTCAATCTTATTGGCCAGCCTTCTATTGATTTTCTTTCCAAAATCAGCATGAAACAACATGGCAATTTATGAAAATTTGCAAAAAAATAGCTGTGAACGAAATTTCGTTCACAGCTTTCGACTGCCCAGGCTGGATTCGAACCAGCGACCCTTTGATTAACAGTCAAGCATTCTACCACTGAACTACTGGGCAATGAGTATGTATAGTATATTCTCATGTTTCTTAGAAAAATGCAATATTTTTCGTCTTTCTTTTTTGCCATTTCCCTTTAAAAATTTAAAAATAGTTTTGACGTGCGCAGTATGACCACAAAAACGCTGACAGTCTTTGGTTATCGCTTGATGAACCTGCATAGTGCCCGTGAAATGGCCGCACGTTGACACGCAGTTTCATCTATAATAAGGGTGAAAGGTCGTGAACCTATGGATGCTCCTTACCCGAATATGCAAGATTTGCCTGATTTGCCGTCTGAATCCGGCAACGATCAACCAATATGGCAAGCACTTGCCAAAAAAATACCCTCAGTTGCTGATCGCCGTGTTCTCGTCATTCATTGCGGCGATGGTTGGTTTTGTCGTCATGCCCTCAACGGCGGTGCCACCGCGGTTCTCGGTATTGACACCGATGCGGTTGCCATTCAAGATGCCCGCGCTGTTGCCAGCTCCGATCGCTTACGTTATCGCATCATGCCGGATAAATGGCTAAAACTGTTAACTGGACCATATGATCTCATCGTCGGCTCATTTGATCAATCACCAGAGGAGCTACGTGCCATGACTCATGTTTTAAGTGCGCTGCTTAGTCCTAAAGGCCAACTTATCGCCGCTGTTGCACCATCAAAGCAGCCCATTGGCGATGATCTCGCAGTTGATGAACTGATCAGCTCACAACTTGTGATCAATCGTTGGTACCAAGTGACGGATAAGCGGCTAACCCAAACGGAACAATTATATCTGTTGCTTAGCTCGCGGGTTTCGCACTGACATCTCAAGGTGAGCAACGGTCATTGACCACTACAATTAAAATTAGCACAAAAAAAGCCGAAGCACTTGCTCCGACTTTTTTGATGCATTCATTTAATTACTGAAGTACTTCAACGGTTGCGGACAAGATCCCTGCTGCAGGAATCTGGCCACTCGGCATTGCAACATCTAACTGATTAGGATTGCCTGCAGCAAAACTACCAGTATCATTAACTGTCCGAGTCAATGTTTGACCGTTGGACATGGTGATGCGTAATACGGTGCCTTTAGGGAAGACGCTCAAGTTAGCAGCAACGCCACTGTAGCCCATGTTGCTACCTAGAACAGCCGGATCATAGAAGCTGATCTTGAAGGTGCCTTTGTTAGTTGCACTTTGGGTTGGTTGTGACGTCTGAGTTGTCTGAGCAACTGGTTGGCTAACCGCCTGCTGTTGTACTTGTTGTTGCTGCTTTTGTTGCGCAGCTGCCTGCTGAGCCTGTTGCTGTTGAACTTGTTGCTGTTGTGCTTGTTGCGCCTGTTCAGCAGCCTGTTGTTGTGCTTGCAGGTTAGCGGCCGATTCAGCAGCAGCTTGAACTGACGCAGCTGATTCAGCGGCAGCACTTTGCGCGGCAGCACTTTCAGCGGCGCTTTGCGCTGCTGCGGATGCAGCGGCACTCTGAGCAGCAGCGCTTGATGCTGCTTGCGCATTAGCTGACGCAGTTGCGGCCTGAGCAGCTTGTTCAGCTGGTGACGTTGTCTGAGTCGGTGCGGCAGCCGCATCAGCCTTTTTCGTCAATGGTGCCAACTGCTGCAAAGTATTAATACTCAGATAGCGTTCTGGAATCCAGCCGTGGTCTTCAGTCTCATACCAAATTTCTGCGAAGACTTTTTTACTATTCACAAATTTAACGTGTTCACCAGTTGTCACATAACGCTTAACTTGTTGACCCGCTGTCGGTGAGGTCCAAACAGTCGTAGCACCACCGTTGTAGGTAACATCAGCTTCGGTTTTGTCGCTAGCTGGTGCACTGACGGTCGCGGTTTCAGTATTCTTCGTAGCAGCGCTGACGTGACTTGGCTTGGACAATGCCACGGCAGACAGTGCAACTGCTGAGAATAATACTGTACTTAAAAGCTTTTTCATGTTCGTATTCCTCCTGGGTTTGTGTGGTGATTTAACTAACTGAGACTTAGTATAGCTATCCAGTGTTACGAACATGTATTCTATGTGTTGCGATTGGGTTAAGTTCTATGACAAAAGATTACATTAGATGACATCCTTAACAAACTGACACTGTCTTTTTGTTAAACCAAACTAAAACGGCATCTCTGTCAAACAGATGCCGTTTCACTTCTATAGGAAGAGTCGATCCAATGTTGCCGCCAAAACCTGATGTCCGTGATCCAGTATCCCCGGATTGACGGGGCCTTGCGGTTTGCCTGCTGCCGCACCAATTTCAGCAATCATGTCTGGGGTCACTTCCAGATGGAACTGGAAGCCAACGATATGGTCATGATAAGCGAAGCCTTGCAGCGCATGCTCATTTTCGTAAAGTAATGTACTTCCTGGTAAGCGGCTCATCGCTTCCCCATGCCAGTGGAAAACATTGAGCAACGCGCCATCGGTACCGCGCACGGTGCCGATGCCTTCTTCTGGTTGCGGCATCCGATAAACATTGGCACCAAATGCTTTGGTAATCTGCTGGGCACCTAGACAAATCCCCAACACCGGGCGGTCCAATTTATTGAGGCTGCGGATCAAAATTCGTTCTGCGGCGAGCCAATCAAAGTCATCATTGACGCTCATGGGTCCACCTAGCAAAATCAACCCATCCATCTCTGCTGGGTTCAGTTGTGCAATTGGATCCCCTTGATCAGGGCGGTAAGTGACCATGTCAACTTGCTTGTCTGCGGCCCAGTCTTTAATCGTGCCAAGATCCTCTGTATCAGTATGCTGCATGACTGTCAGCTTCATGCTGTCGTGCTCCTTTCGTGGCCGCTTAATCTTGGCCTTTCAACGCTGCTGCAAATGGCTTGATTGTGGTCATTGCGGGATCATAAATCGCAAAGTAAACCCGCTTAAACGCCCCTTCAAATTCGGGCAATAATAACGCTTTTCGAAACAACTTGGCGACTGGTGCAACTGGATTGCCAAATACGCCGGTTCCAAATGCGCCTAAAATGACCTGATCGACATCATGCGCCTTAAACGCCCGAAGCGTCTGCAGAATTTTAAACGCGATATCGTTCATGGCAGTGGCATCATCTAGCGTTGCATCAATTCGGCGATTAGGTGCTGCGACGGTGACAATGTCGACATATTTGTCTGTTAATCGCCGCCCTTGATCATCGAAAAGCTGGCGAACATGTTCTGCATAGATCAACTTCTGACTAAAAAGCCCGCGATTTGGCTTGCGACGATTAAGCTCATAATAATCTGCCATGTGCTGCTCAAGGGCTGGAACCAAATAAGTCCCCTTGGCAATGGCTTCTTCCTGCGCACGTGCGCCAACTGCAACCCCGCCGCCTGGATCGACCGGACTTGCAAAATTCATGACGCCGATTTTGCCCGTCAGTTCACTCATCAATTGGAAAACATCAACATTACGCAAGGCAATTTGCGGCGGTTCTGTCCCTTTCGCTGGCGTTTGCGGCAATGGTTCGCTAATGACCTGTGTTTTGGGCATTTCTGGTCGTGCCTTAAATGCTGCCATTGTCTCTTGGTACATCTTGACTTGTTCCATTCCTGCCACCTTCAATTAAATATTTTCGATTGACCCAAGCATAACATAGAAGCAAAGTGATGGAATTATCGGTCATCTTTGTCATTCAATGTTAAAATTAACTTTGTACGATACATGAAATGAGGAATGGAATACATGGAAAGTGGCCAAATCGTCCCCAATTTATTGGTGATGCTCGTCACCTTTTTATTCGCGGCATTTTTTGTCGCGTGTGAATTTGCTCTGGTGCAAAGTCGTCCAAGTGCCTTGGAAGAAATGATTGATAATGGTACTGGCCGTAAAGCTAAAGTCGAGCGGGCTTTACGAATGGTGCATAATCTAAACGAGTATCTCTCAACGACACAGGTTGGTGTTTCGCTGGCTGGCATTATCCTTGGTTGGATCGGGGAAACAACCGTTGAGTTTTTGTTGGTTGATCTTTTTGGCTTGACCCACCTGAGCTTGCCTAATGGTAGTCTGCACGCGGTTGGCGCGATTTTAGGCGTGATTATTTTAACCTATTTAGAAGTCGTGTTAACCGAAATTGTTCCAAAGAACATCTCGATTGATTATCCGATCAAAACCTTAATGCTGGTTGTAACACCGCTACATTATTTCCATATTTTGTTCTATCCTTTTGTTTGGCTGCTGAATGTCAGTGCCACCGGGATTGTCAAAATGATGGGGATGAAGCCCGCAGACGAAGGCAACGAAGCCTTTTCGCAAGCTGAGATTCTGAGTCTGAGTAAAAATGCCGTCACAACTGGTGACATGGAACAAAATGATGTTATCTACATGCAGCGGGCATTTGAACTGAATGACAAGACCGCCAAAGACATCATGGTGGATCGAACCAGCTTGTTTGTCATTGATATCACCACCACCGTCAAAGAAGCTTTGCGGGATTACTTAACGCAAGGTTACAGCCGATTCCCGGTTGTTGCGAATGGCGATAAGGATAAGATTCTCGGGTATGTTTACATCTATGACTTGGTCAAACAAGGTCAAGTTGACCCGTCTGTGAAAGTCTCTAAGCTGTTACGTTCCATCATTAATGTGCCTGAAGTAACACCGATTCATAGTATTCTGGCACAAATGATCAAAAAACAGACGCCAATTGTTGTGGTCGTTGACGAATATGGTGGTACTAGTGGGATTGTCACCGACAAGGATATTTACGAAGAACTATTTGGTACCGTCAAGGATGAAATTGATGATGTCTCTGATGAATACATTCGGCAAACGGATGATCCAAAGGTCTTCCGAGTCAGTGGCAAAACAACCTTGTGGGATTTTGAACGTTACTTCCACACCAATATTAAAGCCTTCACTGATTCAGAAATCATCACCATTGCTGGCTTTATCATGGAAGATCATCCCGATTTGAAACTGCACGATAAGGTCAAGATTGATCATTTCAACTTCACCGTTGCAGATTTTTCCCGTGGCTTTGCTAACTGGTTTGATGTCACACAAGATCCAAAACCAGTTAAACAAACGGTTGCTGAAGAGGTTAAAGAAGCTAAAAACGACGATAACAAGCATTAATCAGGATCAAGCTAAACTTTCAAAAACGTGGTACTCGTTGAGGGGATCACGTTTTTTTATCGTAATCTATTTTTGTGCAATACCGCTAGGCGCAACTACCAGCCGATAAACTAAACCCTAATGACAGCAACGATTTCATTATTTACCCAAAGCCGTTGAGGACGTGCTAGACTGGATTATAACGATTTTAAGAAAGGACACGATATTGTTGACAACAACAGACGTTAATGGTCATCCATATAATCGCTTGCTGCTTGTGATTACCTTGTTGATCGGTACTTTTACAACATTCTTGACGCAAACGATTTTGACCACGGCTTACCCGACGCTGATGGCGGATTTTCACATCAGCGCGAGTGCAGTCCAATGGCTGACCACTGGCTTCATGCTGATTATGGGTATTATGATCCCAGTTTCCGCATGGCTGCTGGATAAATTCAATGTTAAGTATCTCTACTTAACAGCTATGACAATCTTTTTCCTTGGTTCCTTGATTTGTTGGTTAGCACCAGATTTTCAAGTTCTGCTGGCTGGTCGGCTCACGCAGGCAATTGGCGTTGGTATGTCAATGCCGACTTTCCAAACAGTCATGTTCACGATTTTCCCACCTGGCAAACGTGGTAGTGCCATGGGCCTAGCTGGGATTGTTATTGGCCTAGCTCCTGCCATCGGCCCGACGCTTTCTGGTTGGATTCTGCTTAATCATACTTGGCGGGCTTTATTTGCCGTTATTATGCCAATTGCTGCTGGGGTCGTGCTGCTGGCCATCTATAGCATGCGAAAAGTTTTGCCGACCTCGAATCCAAAAATTGATATTCCTTCCATTATTGCTTCGACTTTGGGTTTTGGCGGCTTGCTTTATGGCTTCTCCACAGTTGGTGATGCTGGTTGGACCGATTCCCAAGTACTGATTAGCTTAGCCATCGGCATTATTTTCGTTGCCTTATTCTGCATGCGCCAGTTACGCCTCGAAACGCCTCTGCTAGAATTGCGGGTTTTCAAATCGCGCACGTATACATTGAGCGTCATTTTAACAGCGGTGGCGTTTATGTCGATGGTTGGTGTAGAAATGGTCTTGCCAATGTACATCCAAACGATCCGTGGTGAATCTGCCTTTCACTCTGGGATGATCCTTTTTCCCGGAGCCATCATGATGGGGATTATGAGTCCAATTACCGGCCGGATTTTCGACAAAATTGGGGCAAAGCGGCTGGCTGTTGCCGGTCTGTTCCTGCTAGTTGCCGGATCGCTGCCGCTGGTCACCTTAACTGCTAACACGCCGATTATCTATATTACGACCATTTACACAGTGCGCATGTTCGGCATTACCATGGTCACGATGCCGGTCACCACTGCTGGTATGAACGCCTTGCCAACACACCTGATCAATCACGGGACGGCGGTCAATAACACTGTTCGGCAAGTCGCCGCCTCAATTGGCACCGCAATACTGGTGTCAGTATTATCAGTAGTCACTAAAGATGCAACGCCAGCCGCTAGTGGTCGACTGCTTGACCCGATCCATTACACCAACGCTATGAACAATGCAGTCATTGCCGGTTATCGCGCGGCTTTTGCCGTCTCACTAGTCATGGCAGCGCTTGGTCTCGTTCTCAGCTTATTTTTGAAAACAGACGTCATTGATCGGAGGGACGCCTCATGATTATCTTGTTATTGATCGTCGGTGCGCTTGGCTTTTTCTGGGCTGTTGTGTTAATGCAACCAAGTCGGCGCCGTCAATTAACGATCTGGGTAAGCGCGGGACTTGTCTTGGCCCCCATCCTATTGTTAAGCGTGAATGACCTTTATCACGTTGGCTTCAACATTGACGAAACCACTGAACTGCAGCCATTAGCACCGATGGACGACCAGTTGCAAATTTCGCGGCGGCCCATTGGCACAGCAAAAAAACATTTCAGCTATCGTTACCTTATCATTTCCGATGCAACCGTTCATACCGCTACACCTAGTACCACGGTCTCAACTCGCATCGAACACGGCACCATTCCGCAAGTTGCAGTGACAACTCAGAAGCTGACTTATAGCAATGCGCTAACCGCTATTTTGTTTGCTGGATCAGGCGAACAAGGTAAAGCAATTGGCAAAATTTACACCTTCACACTGCCAGCAAATTGGCAGATTGTTGATCAGTAAACGCCATCTTGCACTCGCAGAAACCGATTCACGTTCCGTCATCACGCACTCGCCAGCACAAAAATTTGAAGCTGAGCCATACACTTATGATTTGTTAGATCTCAATTGATCTGAGTAATGGGTCTGGCAAAAAGTTTCTTGCCGTGCCAAACTCCGCAATCTCCGGCCAGCTGGGGTGGCGACGCGAAGCTAGAGCGGAGACGGCGCTTCGAGCCCAAAGACCGGTCTCGAAGTCGCCTAACAACATCCGCGCCAAAAGCCCGTCGCTGTGTTGTTTGCACGGCTGAGCCCCATCTGGCCTACGATTGCTACGCTTTGGCACTGAAATCTTTAAAGCCCACCCTGCGCTTTCTATCAAACTACTTAGCGCTAAAAAAGTCTGACGTTCAGCGAAACACTTCATCTCGCTGAGGATCGTCAGACTTTTTTGATTGCCCGTATTTATTGCGGTTCAGCCAACAGCATGCGGTACAAGGTGCTGATGGGCAGGCCCATGACATTGTAGAAATCACCCTGAATTGACTTGACCAGTAGTGCTCCGGCATCCTGAATGCCATAGGCGCCTGCTTTGTCTTGGTAGGCGTCTTCCGCCAGATACGATTCAACATCCGCTTCACTTAGCGGCCAGAAGGTAACATCAGTCGTCACGACCTGCTGCCGTACGCTACCATTGTCCAAGCGCACCCACAAACCGGTATAAACCTGATGTGTCTGACCACCCAATGCCGTGATCATCTGTTTGGCTTCGGCGCGGTCATGTGGTTTGCCTAATAACTTGCCTTGAAACGCCACCATGGTATCGGCGGCGATAATCGTTGCCCCGGGGTAACTTGGTACAAGTGATTGTCCCTTAGCTGTCGCCAAGCTCTGAACGTATGCTGGCGGATCCAACACTGGCAAAGCGCGTTCATTGATACTGGCAGGATGGCTTTCAAAGTCAGGCACAATCCGCTTTAACAATTCCTGTCGCCGTGGTGAATGACTGGCCAAAATGATCATGCTTGCATTTCCCCGCTTTCGTGACTGTCTTGAATCCGTTTGAACATTTTCTCAAGATCGGTGTTTGAAAAGTGAACCAAGACCGGCCGACCATGCGGGCAATTGAAGGGATTCTCACATTCCGGCAACTTCTGCAATAATGCTCGAGCCTGTCTGTCGTCCAAATGGTGATTGGCCTTAATGGCACGCTTACAGCTCATCATGATAGCAGTTTTCTCCCGAAACGCTGCGACTGTCATGCGACCATCACGCAAAACCCAATCCACCATTTCTTTAATGGTATCTTCTTCCTGCCCAGCTTTAAACCAAGTCGGATGATGTTCAACAACAAAGCTGTTTTGGCCAAAATCTTCCAGATATAGTCCAACCGACTCAAGCACGTCCCGATGATCACGAATGCTAATGGCATCAGCCGCGGAATAGTCTAACACAATCGGTACGAGTAAATGTTGTTGGTCGTTGCTGACTTCGCCAATAGCTTGCCGATAATACTCATAGTTCACCCGTTCTTGTGCAGCATGCTGGTCCAAAATATATAACCCATCGCCTGATTCCGCTAGCAAATAAGTGCCGTGGACTTGCGCCAAGTACGTGAGATTTGGAAAACGCTCAGCTGATTCGACATGCGAAATATCAGGTTCCGGTTCATCTGCCACCAAGGTTGGGACCACATTCGAAGCTAGCCGCTGATACCGCTGATCCCATGCAGCCAGACGTTGCGGTTCGTTAAAAATCGGCTGATCATCCAAATCGCCAATCTCAAGATCTGGTGAAGTTGGTGCCGGTGTCGGCTCCTCAGCAGCCGTGTCTGCCAAGTTAGTAGTTGTGTTTTCGCGCAACTGCTGTCCTTGCTGCGGCTGAACTGAGGGCATCGTCTTGGGACTGATCTTATTCAATGTCAGTTCCAGTTGATCCAGATCATACCGTTCTCTTTTTGGCAGATTATCGAGCGCATCCGGAATCAGGTTTTCCTTCGCCAATCGTGTTCGAATCGCCTCGCTGAGCAAATGACTAAGCTGATCTTCCTTGCTCAGACGCACCTCGGCCTTTGTCGGATGAACGTTGACATCGACCAAAGCAGCATCCATCTCAATGTTGATGACGCCCATTGGATAACGCCCCACCATTAACTTCGAACCGTAACCGGCAATAACCGCCTTAGTCAGTTGGAAGTTCTTAATATAACGGCCATTGACAACTAAACTCAAGTAATTACGCGAAGCTCGGGTCGTTTCAGGCAAACTTGTTAACCCGCTAACCCGAAAATCAAGATCTTGTGCTTTGAAATCAACCATTGAGCGCGCCACAGACAAGCCATAAATTCCGGCCAGCGTCTGGCGCAAATCACCTTGACCAGCTGTGCGCACCACCATATTGCCATCATGTGAAACCGTGAAGGCAATATCAGGATTTGCCATCGCCAATCGGCTGACGATATCCACAATTTTTCCCAGTTCAGTTTGCTGCGACTTCATATACTTCAGCCGCGCCGGTGTGTTGAAGAACAAATCATTCACTTCAACATCCGTACCGCGTCGGTGAGCCGCTGTCGACTGCGCTTCAACCTCACCGCCTTTGACGTGAATCTGGGTGCCAATCCCTGAATCCGTTGCCGTTGTCAACTTTACGTCGGCAACCGCGGCAATACTTGCCAACGCTTCGCCACGGAAGCCCAATGAATGCACATTAAATAAATCACGCGTCGTCAGAATTTTACTGGTGGCGTGCCGCAAAAACGCTGTTGCAACGTCATCCGGGGCAATCCCGATGCCGTTATCGCTAACCCGAATCTCCTGCAAACCAGCCGCGGAAATCAGGACGTCAATTTGCGTTGCTTGTGCATCGATACTATTTTCAACCAGTTCTTTGACAACACTGGCAGGGCGTTCAATGACCTCCCCAGCAGCGATCTGGTTGCTTAATGTTGCCGATAGTTGGTGAATCTTTGGCATAAAATCACTTCTTCTTTAAATGCTTCTGCAGGTCAAATATGAAATTCATCGCGTCCATCGGTGTGGCCGCCATCAAGTCAAATTTCGCAAGTTTCGTCAGAATCGGACTATTCTTTGGCGTCGGTTTTGGTTCTTCAAACAACGACAATTGTTGCTCTTCAACTTGCGGCGCTGGTGCTGGCGCCGTTTTATTGGGTGCATCGGCTTCAAGCTGTTTCAAAATCGTATCAGCACGCGCTAACAAATCTGCCGGTAAACCGGCGAGCTTGGCGACGTGAATCCCATAACTCTTGTCGGCAGGGCCAGGCATCATTTTGTGCAAGAAAACCAGATTGCCATGCTCCTCAACGGCACCAACATGGACATTCTTTAGCTTCGCCAAGGAGTCTGACAAACTAGTTAGCTCATGATAATGCGTTGAGAACAGCGTTTTGGCGTGGACATGATCATGCAAGAACTCAATAATTGCCTGTGCCAGCGCCATCCCATCATACGTTGCCGTGCCGCGGCCGATCTCATCAAAAAGAATCAGGCTGGAAGCCGTCGCGTGGCTTAATGCAGCATTGGCTTCCAGCATTTCAACCATGAAAGTACTTTCGCCATTGGCAAGATCATCAGCTGCTCCGATTCGGGTAAAGATCTGATCAAAAATCGGTAAGTCAGCTACATCTGCCGGGACAAACGAACCCGCTTGCGCCATGATAACAATCAAGGCTAATTGGCGCATGTAGGTACTTTTCCCTGACATGTTAGGCCCGGTGATCAGCAACATATCGGTGTCGTGATTCATGATGACATCGTTAGGAATATAACTGTCTCGGCCAAGTACATGTTCCACGACTGGGTGGCGACCACCCTTAACATTGATATCATGGGTTCCGGCATGCATCGTTGGTCGGACATAATGACTGTTTTCAGCCACTGTTGCAAAGCTTTGCAACACGTCCAAAGATGAAATTTGGGCGGCTAAAGCTTGTAGTCGTTTGATCTGGGCTTTGACCTTGTCGCGAATGTCTTGGAAAAGATCATACTCGAGCGCTGTTGAGCTTTCCTGCGCTTCAAGAATCAAGGTCTCCTTTTCTTTCAGCTCTGGGGTGATAAACCGTTCAGCGTTTGTCAGTGTCTGTTTGCGTTCATAGCGCCCTTCCGGTATTTTGTCCAAATTGGACTTAGTCACTTCGATAAAGTAACCAAAAACCTTGTTGTAACGAATTTTAAGTGTGTGAATGCCAGTTGCTTTGCGTTCCGATGCTTCTAGTTCAGCGATCCATTGTTTGGAATTCTTCATGGCATCACGATAGCTGTCCAGTTTTTGATTGTACCCTCGGAGGATCAAGCCACCGTCTGTCACTGAAATCGGCGGTTCGGGTTCAATCGCACGGCGAATCAATCCAGCGACATCGCTGACTGGGTCCATTTTACTGCGAAGTGCCTTAAAACTGCCATCATCAAGCTTACCCAGCACATCCTGAATAGCCGGGATCTGATCCAAAGAGGTTTGCAACTGAATTAAATCACGACCATTAACGGTACCAAAAGCAACTCGGCCAGCTAACCGCTCAAGATCATAGACTTTAGTTAGTCGTTCCTGCAACTCACTGCGTTCAAAAAAGTGATCCAACAAATCCTGAACCTGATTTTGCCGCACACTGATCGCATCAATATCCAGTAATGGTCGATCCAGCCATTGTTTCAATAAGCGGCCACCCATCGCTGTTTTGGTCGAATCAAGCAACGACAACAAGGTGTCACCTTTGCGTCCCGTTCTGCTGTTTTGCAAAATGTCGAGGTTATTACGGGCGTCCTGATCCATTTCCAGATAAGCGGAAGGTTGATAAGCAACCGCTTTTTGAATATGGGCCAAGCTGCGTTTCTGCGTGTTCAATAAATAGGCCATTAGCATCTGCACAACGGCAGCCTCTGCAGGATCAGTTAGCTCCTGTGACACATAACTGCCTTCACTCGTCGGCTCGGCATCAGGTTGGACTGACAGAAGCCGTTCCCCTTGCTTGAGCATTCCCGCGTCGTCATCGGTCAATTCCTCAGGCACAACGATTTCTTTGGTGGCCAGCGCACTCAGTTCGTTTTGCAGAGCAAATTTGCTTTTTAGATCCGTCACTTTGAGCTCACCGGTCGATACATCGGCATACGCAAACGCATAACCTGCTGCATGCGGCATCACAGCGGTAATATAGTTATTCGACTTGGCTGCACCGGCTTTGATGTCAACATTTGTCCCTGGCGTTACCAACTGAATGACGGCTCGTTTAACCATCCCGACAGCTTTTTTAGGGTCCTCCATCTGTTCACAGATCGCAACTTTGTAACCGTGGTCAATTAAAATATCAACGTAACTTTGGACAGCATGGTGCGGGACACCAGCCATTGGGATAGGATCGTCAGCACTCTTGTTTCGTGCAGTTAATGTTAGTTCGAGCAACTGAGCACCTTTGATGGCATCATCATTGAATAATTCATAAAAATCTCCGATGCGGTAAAACAAAAACGCATCCGGATATTGCGCCTTGATTTCGTTGTATTGCTGCATCATAGGCGTTTCACTGGTTTTTTGCGGCACGAAATTCACCCTTCGTCCTTTGACTTTCTTTGACGTTCTATATGACCCATTTTAACAGGTGCGTCAACTTTGAGCGACCCCCTTGCAAGTGCAAAGAGTGAGTTGACGCGGTTAGAAATCGAAGCATCGGTAAACTTGAAGTTAAATGGCTGGTTTTGAGCCATTTAGCTTCAAGGTTCTTATGTACAGATTTCCGCGGCTGCGCATACGTTCAAACCAAAAAACGATCAGATCATCATGATCTAACCGTTTGGCAAGTAGTCTCCCTACTTCTTCAAATGATAACTGTAAGTGGCAATGATGACATTCTCGCGGCTTGCAAAGGCTGCGCGCAGGCGGAAGTTGGTTTGGTTGTGAAGAATATTCTGCCATTTTTTACGTGGTACGAACTGCGGAATGAGTACCGTGGTTGTAAAGTTCCGTTTGGCGGCGTTGCGCGCGACGATGTCAACGAAGCGAATAGTTGGGGCTTCGATAGAACGGTATGATGAGTGGATATCAACAAATCGCACCTCCGGAAAATCCGCGCGGAATTCGCTTTGGGTTTCTTTTTCCTTATTGGGATTCTCGTCCATCGAAACGTGCATAGCAATGACATAGTCGCCAATTGACTGAGCATAATTTAAGGCCGCGCGCGTAACCCGAGTGACATTACCGACCAAAACAATGACGGTGCTGCCATCGTAATCATGTTGTGCCACTTCGACCGGCAAGCGTAATTGCTCAGCAACTTTGTCATAATGATCGCGAATTTTATAAAACATGAAAATGGCGAGTGGCATCACAATAAAGAATGGCCAGATATCAAGCAATCGGTAAGCAAACAGGATGACGAGAATTGCAAAGGAAATCAACGCGCCAGAGAAGTTAGCAATCGTTTTGCCAATCCAACCTTTTCCGCGATGACGGAACCAATGGATAATCATCCCACTTTGCGACAAGGTAAATGGAATGAACACACCAACCGCGTACAACGGAATCAGCCGTTCAGTTGATCCTTGGAAAATCGTAATCAGCGCTGCGGCTCCTAACGCCAGCGTCAAAATCCCGTTAGAGTAACCCAAGCGATCGCCACGATCCAGATACATATGCGGCATAAACTTATCTTTGGCCAAGTTAAAAGCCAAAACTGGAAAAGCTGAAAATCCGGTATTGGCTGCCACAGCCAAGATCAAGGCGGTCGCAAATTGAACAACGTAGTACATGATACCTGCTCCGCCAAAGGTTTCTTTGGCCACTTGCGAAAGCACCGTCACTTTGGCCACCGGCACAATACCGTACCAATAGTTCAAAAATGTAATACCAGCAAAGAAGAAGCCAAGGATGGCAGCCATGATGGCCAACGTTTTAGCCGCATTCTTTTCTTTAGGCATTTTAAAGAACGGCACCGCATTACTAATTGCTTCAACCCCAGTCAGTGAACTGGACCCACTGGAAAATGCCCGGAAGATCAAGGCCATCGAGACTCCCGGAATCGCTGCACCGACAAAGGAAGTTGCCTTGTACGGAATAGCGCCTGTTGCCACTTGGTAAAGTCCCCAGATGATCATGCCCGTCATGACGACAACGAATAAGTAAACCGGGACCATCAAAAAATTGGCCGATTCACTCATGCCACGTAAATTCATGCTCATCAAGATGAAAATGATGATCAGTGAAATGACCACCTGCTTGCCATAAAGCGCAGGAATTGCACTGGTAATCGCTTCAGCACCCGCGGAAACTGAGACTGAAACCGTTAGCATATAATCAATCAGTAATGAAGCGCCTGCGGTTAGGCCGGCATTTTTACCTAGATTTTCGCTAGCGACAACATACGCGCCGCCGCCACTAGGATAGGCGTGAATAATCTGGCGATAGGATAGTGTCAATGAAATCAAGAGCACTAAAACAAAGGCAGCGATCGGCAATGAGTACCAAATCGCAGCCGCTGACAATGTCGTCAGAACTAAGACAATTTGTTCAGTCCCGTAAGCCACACTTGAAAGCGCATCTGACGATAACATCGCCAGTGCCTTGAAAATGTTAAGCTTTTGACCGCCTTCCTCAGAAGATTTCAGTGGTCGCCCAATAAACAGGCGCTTTAAATGCATCATTTTCATTACTCCTATATGAACCGAATGTATCGGGAAAATTTAACCAAAACACAAACAATCATCAGTGTAACCTAAATAGACGCTCAAGCCTACCTTATCTAACGCAACATGACAACTTGGTGAGATTCCCTGACGAAAAGCCCCAACAATATCGTCCTAACTAGCATGATGTGCAAAAAAGCAAAAACGGCCACCTTCTCGGTGATGTCCGGGAAAGTGGTCGTTTTCGTTACGCCTTTTCGATAATCACAACATCATGGACCTTCAACTTGCGATGAACCTCGTGCTCGATCTCGCTTTTAGCAGCGTGGTCAATTTTAAGGTCAGCTTTAGGCGTATCAGGCAACAGTTTTTCCAAGACAAAATCAATCTCAGCATCTTTAATGGTGCGTTTGTCGTGGGTCAAGACGACATCGACTTGGTCAAATCCTTCAACGTAATAGACATGAACAGATCCTAACGTATATAATTCAAAAAACTTAACCGGCTTTCGATTATAAAGATACCGCATTGTGTTCGGTAACATTTTGTGCAAGCTGGCGTTAAGCCGAATGGGATTTTGAATCAGCTTCATCAAATCGCCCCTTTTTTTGTGTGAGCGTGAGCCAGCGCGCTTAGCGACCGGAGTGTAAGCGGGCCTGAACGTGATGGTCGGGTTGTGACCATTGCGTTCAGGGTCCTTACACGCAGGTCGCTGCGCTGGCGAACGCGTTATGACTGAGCGTGAGCTTGCCCGGTTAAAAACCGGAGTATAAGTGGCCTCAAGTGCATTGGCCGAGCTTTGGCCAGTGTGCTTGAGGTCCTTATACGCAGGTTTCTGGGCAAGCGAACGCGTTATGACCGCGACATCGCTTTGATGTCCACGGCTGATGATCTTATTAATTAACCACCATACAACATGAAACTATCTCTATTTTACCAATGAATGCCCCTTAGTGACTAATGATTAGGCACAGAAATGTTAATTAACTTCATAAAGTGACCTTGAAAACTTGAAAAGCACACTATGTAAACAACAAAAGCACCGGCGCATAAGCCAGTGCTTTTGTTGAACGAATAGGCAGAAATTACATCATACCGCCCATGCCTGCTGCTGGGTTAGCACCAGCGGCAGCATTATTATTTGCATTTGGATCCGGCTTGTCAGCAACAACGGCTTCAGTCGTCAGCATCAAAGCAGCAACGGAAGCGGCGTTTTGCAATGCAGAACGGGTCACTTTGGTTGGGTCAATAATACCTGACTTAGCCATATCTTCCCATTCATCAGTAGCAGCATTGTAACCAACGCCTTGCTTTTCCTTCTTCAGCTGTTCAACGATGACAGAACCTTCTTTGCCGGCGTTCTCAGCAATCTGGCGAACAGGTTCCTCAAGCGCACGTAGCACGATGTTGATCCCGGTTTGAACGTCGCCTTCTTCTTTCAAAGCAGCAACTGCAGGCAAAACATCTACCAGAGCTGTACCGCCGCCAGCAACGTAACCTTCTTCAACCGCGGCACGGGTCGCATTCAAAGCATCTTCGATCCGATACTTGCGTTCCTTCAATTCAGTTTCAGTAGCGGCACCAACCTTGACAACCGCAACACCGCCAGCTAACTTAGCCAAACGCTCTTGCAACTTTTCACGGTCGAAGTCACTGGTCGTGTCATCAATTTGCTTCTTGATGATATTAACCCGTTCAGCAATAGCATCCTTAGAGCCAGCGCCATCAACAATCGTGGTGTTGTCCTTGGTAACCGTTACCTTGCCGGCACGACCCAATTGTTCAAGCTTGGTGTCTTTAAGATCCAAACCAAGGTCAGAACTGATCACGGTACCACCAGTCAAGGTAGCAATATCTTCAAGTTGAGCCTTACGCCGATCACCAAAGCCAGGGGCCTTAACCGCAACAACATTGAAGGTACCACGAATCTTGTTCAGAACTAAGGTTGGCAATGCTTCACCAGCAACGTCGTCAGCAATGATCAACAGTGCCTTACCTTGTTGAACGATTTCTTGTAACAGCGGCAAAATGTCCTGAATATTGGAAATCTTTTTGTCGGTGATCAAGATATAAGGATCGTCAAGGTCAGCTTCCATCTTATCATTATCGGTGACCATGTATTGGCTCAGATAGCCGCGATCAAACTGCATCCCTTCAACAACAGAGAGTTCAGTGTCAATCCCTTTGCTTTCTTCAATGGTAATCACACCATCGTGGCCAACTTTTTCCATGGCGTCAGCAATCAGACTACCAACTTCTGTATTTGACGAAGAAACGGACGCAACCTGCGCGATTTCTTTCTTACCATTAACTTTGTGGCTAATCTTGTGCAATTCGTCAACGGCAGCCTTAGTTGCTTTTTCAATCCCTGTGCGAATGCCAACAGGATTAGCACCGGCTGTAACGTTCTTCATGCCTTCGCGGATAATACTTTGTGCCAAAACCGTTGCGGTTGTGGTACCATCACCAGCAATGTCATTTGTCTTGGAAGCAACTTCGGCAACCAACTTGGCGCCCATGTTTTCATAGTGATCTTCCAAGTCAATGGACTTCGCAATTGTGACACCGTCATTGGTAATTTCCGGTGAGCCATAGCTCTTGTCCAAAACAACGTTGCGGCCTTTTGGTCCTAAGGTTGTCTTAACTGTGTTTGCCAACTGATCAACGCCGCGCAGCATTGCAGCACGTGCGTCTTCAGAGAATTTAATTTCTTTTGCCATTGTTTTTATTCACCTCAAAATTGATCGATTATTTAGTTACGCAATTGCCATGATGTCTTTTTCATGCAATACAAGGTAGTCTTGACCTTCATACTTCACTTCAGAGCCGGCGTATTTGTCGTATAATACAGTATCGCCAACTTTGACGGCCATTGGCAAACGCTTGCCTTCTGGTGTCAAAGCGCCTTCACCTACTGCAACAACTTTGCCGGTTTGCGGCTTTTGTTTTGCGTTGTTGGCTAAAACGATGCCGCCAACTGTCTGCTCCTCTTCTTCAACGACCTCGACAATCACGCGATCTCCTAATGGTTTTAACAAGGCAATCCCTCCACATTACATTTTTTGATTTAGCACTCGTTATGTCTAAGTGCTAACTACAGAAGTAACTATAACGAGTTTTGCGGTTGAATGCAACCCCAAACCGTGGAATGTTATACTTATTCCAGACATTTTTTTAAAGGAGCTCTTTATGTCACTACAAAAACATGGACTTTCCATTATTGGTGCCTATTTAGTGGCGCTGATTGGTAACTTGCTGATTTTCCAAATCTTACCCGTTGGCCGACTCAGCTTAGGTCTTGCTACTGTGATCAGTGTGCTGGCGATGATTGCCGCTGGTTTCAGTGAGCGACAGTTAGTCATTGCCAACGCCATCGAAGAACCTGGGGTTGCCGCCCCACAACAACGGGTTTTCTGGGGACTAATCGGTATTGTTGGCATTTTGGTCGCTCAGCTTGTGGGTTCATGGCTAGAAACATTTTTATTCAAAATACCGCAAACTAGCAGCCTAATTCATCAGCAGCTGTCCAGTATGGCAACTAATCCGTGGTATTTCCTAGTGATCGGATTGGCTATTCCTGTGTTGGAAGAGCTAACCTATCGCAAAGTTCTATTCGGTAATCTTGTGAATGTCACCGGTATCTTTGGCGGTGCCTTGATCACTAGTCTCCTGTTTGCTTTAACGCAACCGGGTGGACACTGGTTAAGCGCCACATTGGTTGGACTTGTTCTTGCATATGATTATCGACACACTGGCGCAGTCAGCACGGCTATTATCGCCCGCCTTGGATCTTTGTGGGTGGTTTGGCTTTACTATCTCGCCCACACCCTATAATCGTAATCGAATATTAACCTTGACCCCTGCTTTCATCCCTTATAATAGAAATAATGATTTTGTGAAGGAGCAGTTCAAACATGGAGACCCGTTCTAATCGCCGCCAACAACAACAGAAGCCGAGGCGTTTTCGCTGGGGCAAATTGATCGGCCTAATCGTTGTGGTTGGTCTGTTCACAACAGGTGCGTATGCCTTGCGGTTATACAGTCAGGCAAAATATGCCATCAATAATACATATCATGCGACCAAACATGTCAGTACCGACATTGCTAACAAGAAGCCGTTCGCCGTTTTGCTACTAGGCGTCGATACTGGTGCTGATGGTCGGATTGAAAAAGGCAACTCTGATACCATGATTGTTGCTGTCGTTAATCCTAAAACTAAGAAAACAACCATGGTCAGTATCCCCCGTGACACCGCTGCAGAGTTAATTGGCACAAAAGAATTCAACATGCAGAAGATCAATGCCGCGTACAACGTTGGCGGTTCGGACATGGCGATCAACACTGTTTCCAAGCTGGTCAATGTCCCGATTTCTTACTACCTAACAATCAACATGGGTGCGCTTGAAAAAGTCGTCAATGCTGTCGGCGGTATTGATGTCGTCGTACCGTTTTCCTTTCAGGATCCATACACTGGCAACCAGAAGTTCACGAAAGGCCCCATGCATCTCAATGGCAATATGGCGTTGGCATATTCACGGATGCGTCACTCTGACCCAGAGGGCGATTATGGCCGACAGAAGCGGCAGCAACAAGTCATCAAGGCCATTCTCAAAAAAGCAATTTCTGTTGGATCGCTTGGCAATTTTACCAAGCTCATGGACACTATCTCAAAAAATATTGCCACGAATATGAGTTTTGATGATATGCAAAGTATTTTCTTGAATTACCGTGACGCCGCCAAAACAGTTTCGACTGATCATCTGCAAGGTGTCAACGCATGGGTCGGCGATGGTGCTTACCAGATTGCTTCCGACGCTGAGATGCAACGAATCTCCAACAAACTTCGGACAGCGCTGGGGCTGCAAACCGAAACCATCAGCAATGAAGAGACAAAACAAAATGCGAAGAACACGCAGTTTGACTTTAAGGCAACCACGGACCAAAACTACATTATCTTTACCCCGTATGATTGATCATTCAAAAACACCCGCAGATTTCACTGTCTGCGGGTGTTTTTGCGCTTAAATTCAAGCCTCAAGCAAGTTTCTTCTGGGGTCGTTCCCGATACCACCACCAGAAACCAAGAGCAAGAATGGCTATGATTGAAACGGTATAAGAAAGCAGCTCATTGTTTAACAGCCACTGACCAAGCCCGTATGGTATGACAGCCAATGCATATATCATGACCACCCAGCGTAATTTTGGCAGTAAGAGAACATTGCCCGCATTTTCCAGCGAAATGTGGTCAAATAACCATCTCGTCGCAAAATAGCCGATAATACTGATAACCATCGCGGCAATAAAGTAGGCAAAAAATAAGTTGTTGCCTGATAACCGGACTGGATTCGACCGCATCGTTGAATAGATCAGTCGATCTGCTGCAGTTGCCCCAAACCACGTACCGAACAGCCCGAAGACCCCCATCCAAAACGGTGACGCGAAAATCGTACCAATGGCGGTACCGATTGTATACATGAAACTTACAACCGCTATATTCATGAGCAAAACACCTAAAAGATTCATCCCACTCAATCCGACATACATAGCAGGAATGGCAACATAATAACCTAGGATGGTGATCCCTGAGCCAAGCATCATCGCACCAAGAAGAATCAGAAAGCCATACCAATAACGTGTTGCAAATACCCTTCTTCGGCGAAACCCACTACTGAAAATGGCTGCATTAAAACCACTCGCTTGGTCAATACTGGCTATTGCTAAACCGACTATTAGCGGAATCAAATACGAGACAACCGTGAAAAAGCGACCACTAATAAGGTCAGACAAAAGTTGCCCTTTTTGATTTGGAATAAAAAGATGACGCTGGTCTTCCCGATACTCTTCATAACTTTTATTGTTATAAAAAGTAAGGTGATTTTTCTTAGCCTCTTGTTTACTTTCTTCAAACTGCGCTAAGTCCATGACGTATTTTTGCTCGTTATGATAGTTTTGTATGCTTTGACCCAAATTCACCGCTGACAACAACAGGACAAAGACTACCATCACCCGCAACAAAACTTTATGTCGCGATCTTACCAGTTTCAATAAACGATCTTCACCCATTTATTTCACCTCCGCGTTTTTGGCGCGAAACTCAACTTTAAATAAATCAGATAGCGATAACGGCAAGCTCTCATTCAGCACGGGTTCTTCTGCAGCAATCGCGGCCTTGACTTCAGGTGTGAAATGCGGGAAAACCGCTTCGATCACGCGTCCACGAATGGTCAGAATCCGACCTTGTTCCTTGATCACATCAGGAATCGCCTTGGTTTTGAAAACTAACTGCAGCTTGATCGCCTGCTGTCTGACGTCCTCTAGCGTCAAGTCCTGACTGATCCGACCGGCTTTAACGAACAAAACGCGATCTGACAAGCCGTCTAATTCGACTAGATTATGTGAGGCGATGAGAAAGGTTCGTTTACCATCAGCAACAGCATCTACCACCAAATTGACAATCCGCTCGCGAATCAGCAAATCCAACCCATCAAATGGTTCATCCAGAAAAACATACGGTGCCCCGCTCGCCAGCGCCAACGCCACCATCACCAATGCCTGGTAACCTTTTGAAAGACTCTGAAAACGTTGTGATCCTTGCAGGCCGAACTTTTCGATCAGCGCCATAAACCGCGCTTGATCAAACGTCGCATAGAGCAATTGATAATCGCCAGCGATTTTATCCAACCGGTATTTACGGAAGAAGAGATGTTGATTATCAAGGTAAAAAAGATTTTCGCGTTGTTCCGGATGATCGGTCAAGTCCTGTTCATCCAACTCAATGGTGCCCCCGTCCGCACGATATTGATGCGTCACTGTTCGGAAGATGGTCGTTTTCCCAATACCGTTAGGCCCGACAAGCCCGACCACCTGCCCTAGTGATAGGGAAAATGTGATGTTATTCAGTACAGCCTGATCGGCAATCTTTTTTTGCAATTTTGTGATCGTTAAACTCATGCTTGTCCCTCCTTCTCATTGAGCCATGCCTGCAGAATGGGAATGCTGATCCCCAAACTCTGCGCTTCAACCACTAAGGCATCAAATTTAGGCCGAAATGCCGCAATATCTTTTGTATTGGCCTGCCTTAACGGTTCGGCAATGAACGAGCCGCGTCCTGGCTCAACATAGATCACGCCATCTGCTTCAAGCTGCTTATAGGCCTTTGCAATCGTGTTGGGATTGAGCTGCTCTTGTTTTGCCATCTCTCGCACCGATGGCAATTTGTCACCTGGCAGCAACACGCCCTGCACCACTTGTGCTTTAATTTGCAACACAAGGCGCTCGTAGTAAGCCAAATGGGCATACGGATCAGTCGCCATGACCACGCCCCCTTTCGTATTATGTGTACTATTATACGTAGTACACTTAAAAAGGCAAGCGAAAAGAGCAAGTCTTATCGAACGACTTGCTCTCACGTTTTTTCCAAACAAAAAACGCCGACTAGCGGCGTTTTCAACAAATTATGCTTCTGGTTCTTTTAAAGTCGGCCCATAATGTTCCAAGAAATAAATGAGCGTCTGCAATTCTGTTGCTAAGTCAACGTTTTGCACGCGAACATAACTTGGTACAGAGATGCGAATCGGGGTGAAGTTCATGATGCCCTTGATCCCTGCTTTAACCAAATCATCCGTAATGTGTTGCGCAGCATCAATCGGCACCGTCAAAATCACAATTTCGATTTGCTGATCCTTGATCTGTTTGATCATTTCATCCATGGGATAGATTGGGACACCGCTTTGGATGGTACCAGCTAATTCGGGATTAATATCAAAGCCAGCACTAATCCGAATGTTGTTTGCCTGCCGAAAGTTGTAATTCAACAGCGCGTGACCAAGATTGCCGACACCGACTAACCCGACATTGGTTAACCGATCCTGATTCAGAATCTTTTTAAAGAAATTAAGTAGATCGACGACATCATAGCCGTAACCGCGTTTACCCAATGCACCAAAGTATGAAAAATCACGCCGAATAGTTGCCGAATCAACCTTCACTGCGTCCGACAATTCAGTCGAACTGATCTTGGTTGTTCCGGAATTGGCTAGAAAATTCAGATAACGGTAGTACACGGGCAGGCGTTTTGCCGTTGCTTTGGGGATGATTGTTTCCGCCATATAAGCAAGCCTCCTGTAGAAGTATTCCCACGCAGAACATGTGAACTGTCCAACATAGTATCTCTTGCTTATATTAGCTGGTTTATAGTGTGAAGGCAAGCGGATACATCTTCACAAGCAAATTTTTTATTATCCAGGGACCATCGGGGAACGCGCGCCGATGAACGAAACTATGGTATATTAGGTTCTAACGATTATTGTGAAAGAAGGTATCCCTGTGATCATTTTGCAGGCGCAACAAGTTGGCCGCAGTTTTAACGGCAATGAATTATTTGCTAACGTCAACTTAGAAATTCAAAACGGCGCGCGCATTGGCTTAGTCGGGCCCAACGGCATTGGCAAGACGACCCTGCTGGAGATCCTGACTGGTATTGCCCCACCCGATGCTGGTCAGGTCACAACCATGAAGAACCTGTCAATTGGTTATTTAGCACAGAATTCAGGACTTGATTCTGACAAAACGATTTTTAAAGAAATGCTGACGGTCTTTGCACCATTACAAGCGATGGCTCGGCAAATACATGACTTAGAAGTTAAACTCGGTGATCCGCAACTCATCGCCGACAAAGAAGCTTTTGCGGCAACGATGAAACAATACGATCAATTGCAACATGACTTTAACGAACAAAATGGTTATGGCTATGAAGCCGAAATCCGTTCTGTTTTACATGGTTTTCAGTTCGGCGAAACGACTTATGACAAGCCGGTTGGCACTTTATCTGGCGGTGAGCGGTCTCGATTGGCGCTGGCGAAGCTGCTACTCGAAAAACACGACTTGATCATCCTTGACGAACCCACCAACCATCTTGACATTGAAACCTTGAGTTGGCTTGAAGGGTACTTAAAAACCTATCCGGGCGCTATTTTAACTGTCAGTCATGACCAATATTTCCTCGATCACGTGGTCACTGAGATCTATGAATTAGATCATCACCACGCGACGCATTACAAAACTAACTATAGCGGCTATCTTAAGCAAAAAGCTGATCGTCAAGCTCAAGCTTGGAAGGCTTACAATAAGCAGCAGGAAGAAATTGCCAAGCTGCAGGATTTTGTCGACAAGAATATTGTCCGCGCTAGCACCACCAAACAGGCTCAAGCTCGACGTAAACAATTAGAAAAAATGGATGTGCTTGAAAAACCTGCTGGCGATAATAAGACGGTGCATTTTAACTTTACCCCAACGCGACCAAGCGGTAATGAAGTTTTAAAAGTCGAGCAGGCGACAGTTGGTTATGAGCCGGACAAACCCATGGCTGGCCCGATTGACTTTCAAGTGAATAAGTTTGACCGAATTGCGATCATCGGACCAAATGGTGTTGGTAAATCTACTTTACTGAAAAGTGTTTTGGGAAAAATTCCTTTTCTTAAAGGAGATGCCAAGTTTGGTGCCAATGTTGACGTAGGCTATTACGATCAGGAAATTCAACAGCTTAACCCTAAAAACACTGTCATTGACGAAATCTGGGACGATCACCCGATGATGCCTGAGAAGGATGTCCGGTCCGTGCTCGCGGCCTTCCTTTTTTTGGCGGACGACATTCAAAAACCGGTCAGTGCCTTATCTGGCGGCCAAAAAGCGCGGCTGGAACTCACTAAATTAGCGTTGAAACACGATAATTTCTTAGTGCTTGATGAACCGACCAACCATTTGGACATCAACAGCAAAGAAGTCCTAGAACAGGCCTTAAAAGACTTCAGCGGGACTGTCTTATTTGTTTCGCATGACCGGTACTTCATCAACGAGTTGGCAACAAATGTGGTCGCTATTGCCCCGACCGGCAGCACTACTTATCTGGGCAACTGGGATTACTATCAAGAAAAACTCACCGAAACTCAGGCAGAAGCAGCCGCCGCAGCCGCTGCTCAGCCAACGGCAAAAACTGAAACTGCTGGTGCGACCTCTTACCAGCAGTCCAAAGAAGACGCCCGCGCTGAACGCAAACTTCAGCGGGAAGTGGATGATTTAGAGCAGCAACTTCAAGATCTTAGCCAACAAGAGGCCAAAATTCAAAAAGCGATGACTGCACCAGACGTCCTCAGTGATTATGTCAAAATGCAAACACTGCAGACAGAACTCGAAACAGTTCAAAAACAAACAGCTAAAGTTGAAGACGCTTGGGAAGAAAAGGGCATTCAACTGGAAGATATGCACGCTGGTAACAATTAAAACTGCTGTTCTTTAAATTCAAAATAGGCTAGGCCAAAGATGGTCCTTGGTCGTGCCAAACTCCGCAATCTCCGGCCAGATGGGGTGGCGGCGCGTAGCTAGAGCTGTGACGGCGCTTCGAGCCCATCTGGCCTACGATTGCTCCGCCTTGGCACTGGTATCTTTGAGCCTTAAAAAATATCTCCGAGAAAATAATAGGCGAATGATTTTCCTTTTACGGAAAAATCATTCGCCTATTGTTAACTGTCAATGATGTTCCAACACCATTTTTGTTGTCTACTTACTCGAAGCCTTCTCATCAATCAACGCCAAGGCTTGCCGCAAAACCTTTTCACCGTCCATCATCCCATAGGCTCGCATGTCGATAACGGCCATGGGAATATTAGTACCAGCAACTTTAGCGGCAAACTGACTTTCCATAAAGCGTACTTGCGGGCCGAGCATCAGGACAGATACGGGTTCAGATGCAAGTTTATTATCAGCATCTGCTGCTGCCGTTGCGAAAACATCAACATCAAGGCCATCTGCCTCTGCTGCTTTTTTCATCCGTTGTACCAGCATTGAGGTTGACATACCGGCGGAACAGACCAACATAATCGTTTTTTCAGCCATGGGAATCATCCTTTCGTTAACAAACTTATCTATAAGATAAGTCTAACCAAAACAGTTAGGCGGCGTCAACGAAATCGCTGTCGGCCTTGCATTTATTATGAAGCGTGGGTAAAGCTCAATCCTGGATCAGCATTCAAGCTTTCTGAAGCAAGATGCTGCTTCGCCCATTCAATATGAGCAGCCGCGCCAATCATTGCGCCATTATCACCCGTCAAGCGAAGTGGCGGCACAATCACATCGACATCTGGAAAATTCACAGCCAAAGTTTCGTTCATGGCTTCTTTAAGCCCTTGATTGGCTGCAACACCACCGGCCACAATGAGTTGTTTAACCGGATACTGATGCAGTGCCTTTTGCGTTTTGTGAACCAAAACATCGACAACCGCCGCTTGAAAACTCGCGGCTAGATCTTCTCGACTGAGCTCTTGGCCTAACTGATGGGCGTGATGAACCGTGTTGATAACAGCCGATTTCAAGCCACTGAAGCTAAAGTCAAGATTGTCTTCTTTATCCATCGCCCGTGGAAAATGGAAAGTGTCTTGACCAAGATGTGCCAACCGATCAACTTCTTTACCAGCCGGATATGGAATGCCCAGAATCCGACCAACTTTATCGTAAGCCTCACCGGCGGCATCATCACGTGTATCGCCGATGATTTCGAATTCCCCAGCTGATCGCATATAAACCAACTCAGTATGACCGCCTGAAACCGCCAGTGCCAGTAATGGATACGCAAGCGGCTTCACAAAACGGGCGGCATAAATGTGGCCTGCCATGTGATTAACCGGAATTAATGGTAAATGATGAGCGTAGGCAATGGTTTTGGCAGCCGTCACCCCAATTAACAATGCGCCTACCAGCCCTGGGCCGTATGTGACTGCCACCGCGGTCAAATCATCATAAGTGACGCCCGCTTCTTTCAACGCTGCATCTGTAACCAACGTAATTTGTTCCACATGATGACGACTGGCTACCTCCGGAACAACACCGCCAAATCGTTGATGACTTTTAATTTGTGTGGCGATGATGTTCGATAAGATTGTGTCACCATTTTCAACGACAGCCACACTGGTTTCGTCGCAGCTGCTTTCAAACGCTAAAATTAATTCCCTTGCTGCCACATTGTTCTCCTCTACAACGACGATAATGATCGATTACGGCAATGGCCGATACATATCGAGTGCATCATCGTGATTGCTGACATAATAACCTTTTTTAATTTTCCCGTCCTGAAAACCGAGCGACCGATACAGATGTTTAGCAATGTCGTTATTCGTCCGCACTTCAAGCGTCATTTTTTGACTGCCATAATCAATCGCCCGGCCAATCATGAACTGCATCAAAAAACGTCCCAGACCCATGTGCTGGTATGCTGGGTCAACCGCGATGTTGGTCACATGGGCCTCACTTAAGGTAAACCAGGTGCCAATTAATGCGACTAACTGACCGGCATCTTCAACAGCCAAATACAACGAATGCCGAACTTTACGCAACTCAGAGAAAAAAGCGTAACGATCCCACGGTGTATCATGATAAATCCGTCGCTCAATCGCTAATGCTGCATCGACATCGTATTCTGTCATACGCCGCAGTAAATACTCTTTATTGCGAACCGTGATCGTTTGTGGCTTAAAGCTCAATTCATCAGGTGTCGTGCGATCGAACCACGATTTAAACTTTCTCAACATAAACATCATGTCCTCTGCCGGGGTGTGCTTCCAACCAGTTGTGTTCCGCCTCGGTCAGCCGCAGATAACGCGGCACAAAATCATAAACAGACACAGGCGGCAGATCTTTCCCTAATTGTCCCAAACGTAATGCTTGTGGCAAGTTTAGCCAACTCGGTGCAAATTGCGCTAATCCGCCCAAGGTTTCAATAATCTGAGCCCGAAACATAGCCGCATCACTGCCGACAAAGATCACCGGCTGGTGCAAAGTGGCTAATTCAGTGAGCAGTAGTTTTAATGGCACGTGCCGATCTGTAACCACATTGATCAGCCGGCCCTTGTTCCATTGGTAAACACCTGTAAACACATTGTTGCGGCGCGCATTCATAATTGGCACAATCATCGCTTTTGTATCTGTGATGTTGGCGGCAAGCACCGCCAGACTGGAAACGCCAGCTAGGGCAATGTTTAATGTGTAAGCTAATGTTTTCCCTGTCGTCACGGCAATTCGAATGCCAGTATAGGATCCCGGTCCATCTGCGACAATAATCTTATCCAAGTCCTCCGGCTGCAGGCCACTAGCAGCCACTAAATCATCAATCGCTGGCAGTAGTTGCTCACTATGCGTCCGTTTTCGATTAATCGTCGTCTGCGCCAACAACTTATCATTATCTAACACAGCAACTGACATCGCTTCGTTTGAAGTATCAAGCGCTAATAATCGCATCAATAGACCCTCCCTTCTCATGGCATAATCATGGCAATATTCTATCACAAATAAGAGCAGAGCGTGAGCTGGCGCGTTTAGAAACCGGAACATAAGCGGCCTAAAGCCTAAATGGCCGGGTTTGGACCATTTAGGCTTTAGGTCCTTATGTGCAGGTTGCTGCGCCAGCGAACGCGTTTCAGTCAAGAGCGTGAGCTGGCGCGTTTAGAAACCTCCGAGCTGAACGATAACTGTTTTTCCTTCACTCCCTGAGTTACTTACACACAAGCCTCTGAGCCTCTGGTACCAATTCTATTCTACGCTTTGGGGTTTCCATTACTCCGAGTTGGCTCCGCGGCGATTCGGGGTGGCGACCGCGAAGCTAGAGTGGTGGGCACAGCTTTGAACCCGCAAAATGCGCGGTTTCAAAGTCTGGCCTTGGTCTAAGCGGAGAAAACCACTCCGCTTAGACCAATCTCACCACTGAGCCCATCGCCGCTCCGCCAACTCTCTGTTTTCTACCGGAAAGCAAAAACCAGAAAGACCATTATCATTTATGATTCAATTATTTAAACCTACATTATTCGGGAATTCCCGTACAAACAGCTTCAAACCTTTTTATGCTCAAATCCTAAAACCAAGCCTCTCCCGGATTCGGTAGCATGCCTGTCATTGCTGCAATGAGCAGGAGCACACTGCCAACAACGAGTAAACCTTGCAGTGCGATTTTTAACCATAACCGTTGATGAATGATCTCATCTGGTGTCCAGTAGAGATCGGTGGCGCTTTGAACACCAGTTGTTTTATTTGCCGCCAGCAAGGCATCATGGAGCCACTTGGCTAGCCATGACCAAGCAACACCTGCAATCATGGCAGCCACGGCCAGCACCCATAGTGCATGATCACGTTCAGTTAAATAGTCAGTCGGAAAGACGTAGAAGTTGCCGATGATGGGTAATTGACCAAATTCGCTATAAAACTGATTGCCAATGGCATATGCAAGCGCCAAGCCACCAACAATACTGCCTATCAGTCCCAATCGCCGCACCCATTTTGCAATTGTATTCTCACGGTACAAATTACGAATGTAAGTCTTGCGTCCGCTGCGCACCTGGTTCGGAAACATCATCTTGTGTGTTGCTAATTGCATCGTCACGATTTTCCGTTCCAACTGCAGTGCCCAAATTCCTGTCCCTACCAACGCCAACACAACCACAATGATTAATCCAGCAAACATAGCAGCCAGCCCTTCTGTTTTTTTTGAGTTTTCTTATTCTATCAGTTAGGTTTCATGTTGACCACTTTGGGGCACATACTCGATATGGCAGATTGCCAACAATTAAAAACCCCAGACAAGCCGACCATCGTAAAAGCATTCAGAAGGTCAATCTGTCTGGGGCTATTTTTAATGTAAAAATACGATCTATGACTGGCTTGTTCAAAGCGCTTGCTTTTATAGCAAATTAATCAAAGGTGGGGACGAATTCGCTCAATGGCTTTTAACGTTCCATAAGACAGTGCCGTTTGGATTGGCAACATGACCACGTTCTTGATCGTTCGCGGCCAGATAATGCCTTGCCATGGCGTACCCATGATGTTTAACCATAGTGTTGTCAAAATGATATTGCTAATCAACAAAACCATGCCGACAGCGAGCAATGTCCGAAGAACCGTTACCTTCTTACCGTGGAAAAACATGCCGTAAAGCATTGCCGCAATGGCTGCACTGATGGTAAAACCCGGGAAGTTAGCTCCCGGACTGAAGATCATAATTGACAACTGATCGTTCAGCGCAGCAGCGCCGGCCGCCAACCATGGGCCAAAATAATATCCCATGAGGATCGTGGCAAAGAACGCTGGGCTGATCTTCAGCCATGGGGTGCCAAACGAGAAACGGCCCAGAACGATTTGCATCGCCATCAACATGGCCATATACACCATGTTCCGGGTGGAAAGCTTGGGACTACTAAACGATAATACTTGCATAAGCTGCAATCTCCTTTTTTCGGAGACGCCTAAATATCAGGCGAATGCGGCACCTGCACCGCGACACTTGTCTTCGTCTGCCGTTCACATTCCGTTCCGGCAGCACTTAACGCGCAGGTTCCTACTCCTAGATTTTGTCACGAGACATATCGTACACCGAAAATTGTGGAAAGGGAACCCCCGAAATGTTCGCATTCACATTTTTTGTGATCACAGGTGAAAATTGACGTGAAAAATATCTCACGATTTTCTCGGTATTTTCTTGGTTTTTACCAAGTTAGCTGCCAGATTGATTCGCTAAAATAGATTCTCGTAATCATATCTTTCTGGTTGCTCATACTCCCTGAAAAGGGATTCCCTCAACACTTCATTTTAGAAGTGTTTTTTTACACCTAATTATGGGTGTTCGCGCCATTGACTTTAGCTGTTCGCGGCTGCATAAAGAGCCGTATAATGAAATGCGACAACGTTTGAAAGGAAGATATGACCGTGACTAAACATATTCTCGTTTTGCATACGGGTGGTACCATTTCGATGACTGAAAATAGCGAAGGTGACATTATGCCCAGCCAACATAACCCGTTACTTGGTGCTGACAGTTTTGTCCCTGCTGACGTCGAACTCACCACTGAAGAAATTTTCAACCTCCCATCCCCGCACATGACCCCAGAACGGATGCTAGAACTCGTTAAACGCATCCGCCGAGCGGAAAAAGAAGGCAGCGATGGCGTCGTGATCACTCACGGGACGGATACGCTGGAAGAAACCGCCTATTTTCTTGATCTGACCCTTGATTCGGCGATGCCAGTGGTCGTGACAGGCGCTATGCGCTCTAGTAACGAAATCGGTAGCGATGGTCTGGAGAACCTTCAAAGCGCCATTAAAACGGCTGCCAGCGACGACTCACGCAATAAGGGAACGCTCGTTGTCATGAATGACGAAATTCATACCGCTCGGTTCGTGACCAAGACGCACACGACCAACGTGGCTACTTTCCGAACACCAACATTCGGTCCAGTCGGTTTGGTCACCAAAGATGGCGTCCGATTCTTTCAAGAACTGATTAATCAAGAAATCTGTGCGATTGATCACCTCGTCGACAAGGTCTTCCTCATCAAAGCATATGCTGGCATGGATGGTACCTTGTTCGATGCACTGCCTGAAGATACCCACGGCTTGACGATTGAAGCGCTCGGTGCCGGCAATCTACCGCCGACCACCTTACCTGCCATTCAACGGCTGCTGGATCGCAACATCCCGATTGTTCTCGTTTCCCGCTGTTTTAATGGTGTTGCGCAAGCCGTTTACAATTACGAAGGCGGTGGTGTGCAACTTAAGAAAATGGGCATCATTTTCTGTCAAGGCTTGAATGGCCAAAAGGCACGAATTAAGTTGCAAGTCGGCCTCAGTGACGGCAAACAGGGGCAGGATCTAGCCGACTTCGTGGATAATGCTGTTAGCTGACAATTAACAAATAGCTGGGACTATCCTCGATTTCGAAGACCGCAACGCAAAAACGGCACTAAGCAAAAAAGAGACTTTTGCTTAGTGCCGTTTTACTATGCTTTAAAATCCTGCCAAATCATCTGCGCTTCTGCGTTGACCTGCTCGCCGGTGACGACGCGGTGCAGGGTTTTGGTGGGATCATCCGGATCATGCTGATATTGGGCAACAGGCGTCGTGCCATACGCGACTTCACGTTCATACCGAATATCCGCCCCGCGTAACGTATGGGTACTCAAAAAATCATAGCCAAGACTATTTTCCATCCATTCCAAGTAATGAGCATTGTTGACGTGTCCGTTACTGTCAATATCAAAATAGCGGACATGAAAATCTTCTTGACCATCTGGGGTGGTGATCTTTTTAAGCCGCGGAAATCGCTTGATTTTGCGATCACTGACCGCGCCCACACGCTCCACCAGTTCCGGAATCACGTCCACAATTTTGCGGGTGCGCAGATCCATGATGACCCAGTTGCTATTCACTGTTACCAAGCGCTGCCCTTGCGCATCGTCAATCCAATAATCCCGGTAAGTAAAGAATTTATTGTAAGTCGTCGCCTCGGTCCCCACGCGCAATGGTTCCTCAATTCGCGGCATCCGCTGAATATCCATATGATACTGCGTGATCACCCAACCAGCCTGAAATTCATTAATTGCATCCATCCCGGCATGCAACGTCTCTAACTGGCGCTCCGAAATTTCTAACATGACATTCATCATATTTGCCAATCCGGCGCGACCATACCGATCACCCGCAAAACCGGGAATCCGGTAATCATCTTCGTAGACCTTTCCCATTAGGATGACTCCTCCTTAAATCACACTTGCTGGCACAGAATCCGGTTGGCTTCGCACAAGCCTGTTTCTAAACGCACCAGATCTCACGCTTTGCTTATTTTTCCAACTCATGATAAGCATCATACACCACTTGCTTCGCTAAGCCATTTTGTTTGGCGACTAATTTAATCGCTGCATTTGGTTTGGCACCAGTGGCCACAATTGCCTCAACTTGCATTTTTAAAGGCACCGTCACATCAACTGCTGGCTTATCAGCTGCACCTTCTACCATAATCACAAATTCGCCTTTTAGGTCACCAGCGGCATAAGTTTGTAATGCCGACAATGAACCGCGAATGAAGGTTTCGAATTTTTTCGTCAACTCACGGGCCAAAGCCGCCTGTCGATCACCAAAAGCAGTCTGCATTGCTGCCAGCGTTTTGCCAACCCGATGTGGGCTTTCATAAAAAAGCAAGGTGGCTGATTCATGGGCTAACTTCTCCAATTCGCGATTTTTCTCCCCAGCTTTACGCGGTAAAAAGCCGTAGAACAAAAACGGCTGCGGCGGCAAGCCGGAAGCAATCAGCGCAGTTGTCGCGGCGTTGGCTCCTGGCAATGGCACCACTGGCACACCGGCATCAATGGCTGCGCGTACCAATTCCTTGCCTGGATCAGAAATCGACGGCATACCGGCATCGCTGACTTGAGCAATTGTCTCGCCGTTTGCCAACTTAGCCAACAGCTCAGGAATGCGCATCTGTGTGTTATGTTCATGGAACGAAATCGTTTTAGTTTTAATCTCAAAATGATTTAGTAACATTTGCGTGTGCCGCGTGTCTTCTGCTGCAATCAAATCGACTGTTTTCAGAATTTCAATCGCACGAATTGTCATATCGCCCAAGTTGCCAATCGGCGTTGGCACCAGATAAAGTGTGCCTGTTGTATGTGAACCGAAGCTTCGTTGTTGCTCCAAGTCAATTCTCCCCGTAAATAATCTCAGTACAAAAAGCGCATGGCTCATCATTGACCCGGCGCTGGCCATAGAACATCGGGCAAACATGGAAGCCTTCATTATACAGACTTTCAAGATTTTGCTTCGACTTAGACAATTCAACCCCACCATCACTGGTTTTATTGTCATCTTTTTCTAATTCTGCCAAATGTTGACGCAAATGCTTGTTTTCGATCTCAAGTTCAGCATTGCGTTCAAGCGTTTCTGCCATATCGTCCTTCATAGCGGCGATTTCTCTGAGCATCTGCTGGGCATGTTTTTCAAGGGTCAAGAAGCCATCATATAATTCTTTCTTTTCCACAAGATCACCCTTCTAATAGTTTAAGCATTAACTGTTCTGTTGCGGATTGAAACGTAACATTCTGGCTCAATCGCACCTGCGCCGTTAAGATAGCCTGCAGCGCCGTGGTTAGTTGCTCACTTGATCGCTGAGCCAAGACGCCGATCGCCGGCAAGTCCAGTTGTTGCATTGATGTTACCTGAAAATGTTGATTCAATGCATCAGCATAGGCCAAGCCGATCAGCGCCAACACTTGACGCTGACTATCAGCATCTTTAGCAATCGGCAGCAGTTGCGTCTGCACCCGAACAAAACTTTCCGGATCGTGATCCGCCAAACGCTCCAGTAACTGGAAAACCTTCGTCACCCGGTCTTGAAATGTTGCAGACGCCAACAAGGCCTGCGCATCAGCCACATTGCCAGTCAATCGGCCTGCGACTCGTGCCATTTGCGAGGTTGCCCCGCCTTCTTCTAGCTTTGCAATCACGGCTGAGCGATCAGGGCTTTGGAATGTAATAACCTGTGCCCGCGACAAAATGGTCGGTAAAAGTTGTTTTTTCGAGGTTGCAGTCAAAATCACGGTCATCCCAGGCACTGGTTCCTCAAAAAATTTCAATAAGGAGTTTGCCGCACCTGCTGTCATTTTATCAGCATCTTCAACAACAAACACACGTTGATTGCCTTCGACCCCGGTTTTGCTCATTTCTTGCTTCAACCCGCGAATATCGTCAACCTTGATGCTTTGCGTTTCTGTTTTGACCACCATCACATCTGGGTGGTTATGATTCAAAATTCGCTCGCACTCTGGACACTGGCCACATGGCGCACCATCCTGCACATTTTGGCAAAATAGGCGCAAGGCGATCCACTCAGCCAAGGCCAGCTTGCCAGCCCCTTTTGGCCCCACAAACAAATACGACTGTGCCAATTGCTTGCGGTCAATGATTCGCGCAAACTGAGCCACGAGTTTAGGCTGAAGCGAATCAATTAAAAATTTGGTCATCAGAAGCGATGAAAGGCTTCGATCGGTAGGACAAAGACGGTGGCACCGCCGACTTGAACCTCAACCGGATAGGCCATCGAACTGTCAGACGTGGCGTCAAGATTGACTGGCGGTGTCATGAATTGTTGGCGGGTTTGGGAAGTCTCTTTGATAATCTTCAGAACTTCATCGACCCGATCGTCAGCAATCCCGATAATGAAGGTTGTATTACCGGCTTTCAAAAAGCCACCAGTCGTTGATAATTTAGTTGCCTGGATATTAGCATCAATAAATTGACTGCTAAGCAAGTTGCTATCTTTATCTTGAACAATTGCGAGAATTAATTTCATGCGTGCCCTCCTTGACCGCGATGACGGTTATCACTTAGTTAAATAGTTCCGGAAAACGACGAGTAATGGTCTGAAAACAAGCGGCAACAACCTTTTCCAGTGGCTCAGTTGCATCAATCGACACGATTCGCTGAGGATTATCCACTACCAGTGTCATGTATGCATCATGAACGCGTTCATGAAAACCCAGACTTTCCTGATCAAGTCGATCATATTGACGCTCGTTTTGATGGGACTTGATACGGTCAAGTCCCACCTGAACTGGCACATCTAGATACAATGTCAAAGCCGGCTCCAGTCCTGCAGTGGCAAATTGGTTCATTTTCAAAACGGCATCTGGCCCAATTTCTCGACCACCACCTTGATAGGCAACTGAACTGTCGACAAATCGATCACAGACAACAATGTCGCCTTGTGCTAACGCTGGTTGAATCACTTCAACCAAGTGCTGTCGACGCGACGCCGCGTATAAAAGTGCTTCAGTCCGCGCATCCATAGCAGTGTTGGCAGGGTCGAGAATGACCTCGCGAATGGTCTCGGAAATCTTTGCGCCGCCTGGTTCTCTGGTCAAATGCAATGGCACCCGCACGTGCTGTTCGAGTTGCGGGATCAACGTCTTCAAAACGCTGGTCTTGCCTGCACCGTCTGGACCTTCGAATGTGATAAATGTGCCTGTCACTATATGCCGCTCCTTCTCTAAACGCGATCTCTGGTGCAGAAACCTACACATAAGGACCTTGGTCGCAATGACCAAAGTGCGGCCATCACGCGCAAGCCTGCTTATGTTCCGGTTTCTAACCGCACCAGTTCACGCTCTTTTTGGAATTAAGTCCATTTTACTTGATATGTTTCACAATTAAAAACTTATCTGCAAATTCACGAGACTAATAAGTCGTTATACATAGGCAAAAAAGCGGCAAATGCCATGATCCTGAAATAGCAGTCATGGGCATTTGCCGCTTGAGTGAATGTTGATTGGTATCGGGTAGCTGCACGATGCCCTAATGGTGAATGAGTTATGCTTGGCATTGAGGTTTTTGCATGCCTCCTCGGAAGGCGAAAAAAGATGCCACTCGGCGTAGCGAATGATTGGCGCGTTGAACGTTCTCTTGTTGGCACGTGGAAAAGCTCTGTTCCTCTTCACGGCTCTTTGAACCGCGCAAAAAAGCGCAGAAACCTCCGTGTAAGGACTTTGAACCAAAAGAGCCAACGCCCAGCCCTTTTGGCTCAAGGCCACTTACATTCCGGTTTCTAACCGCGCTTTTTTGCGCTCTATAAATCTCTATACTCCGCAATTTGCTCCGCAGCCACTCGGGCCACAAGTTCGCCCTTGATTTGGCGGGTGCGCGCTTCGCGGTAGAGAAAGTCGAATAGGCCTGTCTGTAAGGCTACTTGCGCTTTGGTTTGTTCGTCGACTTCACGAAAAGTAGCAACGAGCTTGCGTTGTGCCGCCATCTGGTCGCGGACGCGATAGACGAGCATCATTAGTTCTTCGTCTTTTTCTTCCTTGACCTTTACCTGTTTGCGTCCAAACATTACAGCTCAGTCCTTCCTTCAACCGCCTTCATCAAAGTCATTTCATCAGCATACTCAATATCACTGCCGACCGACAGCCCATGGGCTAAGCGAGTGACCTTAATACCAGCTGGTTTAATCAGCCGAGCCAGGTATTGGGCGGTGGCTTCACCTTCAGGCGTGGCATTAGTGGCGATAATGACTTCTTTGACTGCCTTATTTGCCTTAAGCCGTTTTAACAAGCTCTCAATATTCAGATCTTCAGGACCGCGGCCTTCGATTGGTGATAAAACGCCATGTAATACATGATACAAGCCATGATAATCCTGAGCCCGATCAATGCTCATGACGTCTTTAGGTTGTTCAACAACCAATATCGTGCTTTGGTCGCGACTTTTATCGCGACAAATAGCACACGGATCCTCATCGGTAATGTTGCCACAAATGGAACAATAATGCAGATCCTCTTTTGCCGCGACAAGACTTTTAGCGAACGCCGTCACATCGTCCTTATTCATATCAATGGTGTAAAAAGCCAGCCGTGTTGCGGTTTTTGCCCCGATACCCGGGAGGCGCATATAACTGTCGATCAATTTACTGATCGGTTCTGGATATTGCATAGTGTCCCCTCTTGTTGTGAAAACGTACTGAGTGATGATCTTGCTGTCATGTGAACAGCTTTGGTCTCAAAATGATGCTTATCTGCTTATATTGCTGAAACTTTGGGTGGCGAACTTGGGTTGTTGTAAAAGTTCGGTTTATGCGGTGAAGACTTCTTGATGATACTTGTGGTCCATTGTCGTTCTCCGAAACGCGCAAAAAGGCGCAGAAACCCCCATGTAAGGACCTTGAACCAAAAGGGCCAAAGCCCAGCCCTTTTGGTTCAAGGCCGCTTACACTCCGGTTTCTAACCGCGCCTTTTTGCGCTCTGTTGTTACATTGGCAATCCGCGTGTATACTTGCCCATCTTATCTTGAGTTTCCTTATCAATGGTTCCCATGGCTTGATTAACCGCTTCGATAATCAGGTCTTGGAGCATGTCCGGATCGTCTGGATCGATGGCTTCTGGTTTGATTTGAATGTCTTTCATGATCTTTTCACCGGTAAACTTAACGGTGACCATATCGGAAGCTGACTTGCCTTCAAATTCCGTTGCATACAGTTCCTTTTGTGCTGCCTGCATTTCCTTTTGCATTTTCTGCATCTGCTTCATCATGCCTTGCATATTACCCATTCCACGCATGTTTCATCATCCTTTTCTAGTCATTTTTGATTGTTACGTTAGGTGCATCTTTGCCAAATAGTTCCGTTAATTTGCTAACAACTGGCGGTATCTGCGGTTTAGTGTCAGCTTTCTGTTCCTTGTTTTCAGGGGCCTTCAATTCTTGAATATAATCTTGTCGAATGGTTGGCCAGACATCACTTTGAACCAAAACAATTTTTGGCTGCTTGCCGGTTAATTTTTGCAGACCACTTTCCAATTCCGTCATCAGCGCGGCATCATTCATGGCGCGTTCAACGTAGATATCATAATCGAAACTCACGATCACACCGTTAGGACTGGCAGCAACCGGTTCACTAACTTTCATCATGGCGCGTTTCGTGATACTAAGCAGACCCAGCAGATTCGGCCAAACATCCTTTAAATTGGTCAGATCCTGTTTGGTTGCGGCACCTAAAATCGGATAAATAGCTTTACGATTGACATGGTTGGCTTTGGCCTTCACATGTTTCCGGGTTCTGGTTGGTGGCGGAATGGTGCCGCCGTTCGCCTCGACCCGTTTCAGTTGATCACTCAGCTGTTTGACTTTTGCCGTCAATTTTTCAAATTGCGGATTTTCTGCCTGTGTTGGTGCTGCCGTAACCTGTGGCGTTGTCGTTTCGCTTAATCGAACCGTTGCCACTTCTAGATAAATTTCCGGATGATTGGTCATCCGCAGTTGTTGCTGCGTGCTATTCAACACGTCAATCATGTGGTAGATCTGCTCTGGCTTGAAGTTCTCGCTCAGAATTTTGAATTGATCATCAAGTAAGCTTTTTTCTAAATCACCCAAGAGTGTCGGTGCTTGTTGATTAACCAACAGATCCCGCAAGTATTCAATCAGATCTTCGATTAACCGCCCAGCATCTTTACCTGACGCTAACAAATCCTCGATCATTTTCAATGCCTGCGCATGATCCTTGGCGAGGACCGCGGCTAAATACTTGCCCAAAACAGCAGTGGTCACACCGCCTGTGACATCAAGTGCATCTTCCGTTGTGACGTGATTATCGCCAAAACTCAACACTTGATCAAGAATCGATAAGGCATCCCGCATGCCGCCTTCAGCTGCTTTGGCAATCACTTTCAACGCAGCATCGTCGTATGTGATTTGCTTATCATCCAAAATAAAACGCATTCGCTTAACGATATCTTCCGGCGTGATCCGGCGAAAATCAAATCGTTGTGTTCGCGAAATAATCGTTGCTGGGATTTTATGTGGCTCCGTCGTGGCTAAAATAAACACCACATGCGCCGGCGGTTCTTCCAGCGTTTTCAGCAGAGCGTTGAAGGCCCCGCTCGATAACATATGCACTTCATCGATGATATACACTTTGACGCGAGCTTGTGTTGGCGCATATTTTGCCTTGTCCCGAATGTCACGAATCTCATCCACGCCGTTGTTAGAAGCGGCATCAATTTCGATAACATCGGTCAAACTGCCATTATTAATAGTCTGACAAATTTCACAAGTATTATCTGGCTCACCATCCTCCAAGTGTAGACAGTTCAGTGCCTTGGCCAGAATCTTGGCGACCGATGTTTTACCGGTACCGCGGGGGCCGGTAAAAAGATAGGCGTGGCTTGTCTGGCCAGTAATCAGCGCATTTTTCAGCGTCTTGGTGATGGCTTCTTGGCCAATCACATCTTTAAATTGCTGCGGGCGCCACACCCGATATAACGCTTGATAACTCACCGTGCCGCCTCCTTTAAACGCACCCGTTCACGCTCTTCTTAGTGAAATATTCGCTGTGTTCTAGTTTACCATAGCTGCCTCATGAGTAGACAGAATCTGCGACAACAAAAACGGCCGCTCCAATTACAAGCGACCGGTCAATTTCTCAATAACAAAAGGCACATGACGAACCTACCTTAGTGCTGCTTCCTTCCGGACCTGACACGATTCGGAAAGCCATCATTGCCTTAAGGCCTTTCGGCAGTTTTCATTATAACTGATTTTCACTGGTTTGACCAGCCCGCTTGGCGGCTTTTCTTTTGGCTCGGATCGTTCGGAAAAACGTTTGCAGCAATGTGGCGCTTTCATCGGCTTTGATGCCGCTGACCACAGCAACTTGATGATTAAAGCGGGTGTCCGCCAATAAATTATAAAAAGTGCCAGCAACGCCTGCTTTAGGATCAGTGGCACCAAAGTAACACGTCGCCACGCGCGCATTGATCATAGCGCCGGCACACATTGGACATGGTTCTAACGTGACAAATAAGCTGCAATCTTCCAGCCGCCATGTACCAAGCGTTTTGCATGCATCCTGAATCGCCAGCATCTCGGCATGATGCGTCGCGTCTTGAGTTGTTTCACGCAGATTATAACCACGGCCGATAATCTCGCCTTGATGGACGATCACTGCGCCAATCGGCACTTCGCCGATTGCAGCGGCTTTTTTGGCCTCGGTTAGAGCCGCATCCATAAATTGATTGATGTCGTGTTCGTCCATGATTGCCAAGCACTCCTTGTTTTATCATTCTGATGCCAATAAATAGCCGTCCATCAGGAAAATCCTCATGGACGGCTATTTTGATCACGCAGCCAGTTTATTTACCTGACGTGTGATAAGCCACTTGTCGCTAAACTAACGGCTAGTGACTCAGTGCTGCCTTTAAGCGATCAATGGCTGCCATGCCTTGGTCGCGAGCCGATCCGGCATATTCGCTAGCACTGTCTTTTAGACTGCGCAGCTTATCGCTAACCCGGAGCAGACTGGCAACATCATCATCGCTCAATTTATCTAAAACGGTTTGAACCCGATCACTGTCGCCAAAAATCTTTTTCACGAAGCCTTCAACCTGACGCCGCTGGTGCTGCCGTTCAAAATATTCAGTCAAACTTTTGGCACACACAAATGCCCCTGCTGCGATTGCGGCAGCGGCCACTGCACCACCTAATGCGAGATATTTCGATTTTGTCATGTCATATTGCTCCTTTCTGTCCTGACCTGAGTGTACCACGCCTAGTATAAAAACACTTATTTTGTCGCTTTAAGAATATAGTACCCGTGTTCCTTTTTTACAATGCTGGCATCTGGATAAATTGTTTTCATCAGTTTCAATGCAGATGGCGCACCTTGTTTCTTTTGAATCACCGCATATAACTGACCATGCGGCAACAAATGCTCGGCAGCGCCGGCAAGAATACCGGAAACGATGGTTTTACCAGCACGAATCGGCGGATTCGTCACAATCACGCCAAATTGGCCATCTATCTGATCATACATGGAACTTTCGACAATCGTGACATTGCTGATAGCGTTATCCGTTGCATTGCGCTGTGCCAAAGCAAGTGCACGTTCATTCACATCACTCATCGTTACTTGGCGATCAGGAAAGTGCTTCGCCAAAGCAAGCCCAATCGGCCCGTAACCCGTTCCAACATCAAGTATCGGTCCCGCTGGCAATTCTTCTGCCAGTACGGTTGCGATCAAAACCCGACTGCCAAAATCCACCGTGTGTTTCGAAAACACGCCATTATCGCTAGTAAAGCGGAGCGAATGCCCACCTAGCTCAAAGTCAAAGCTGTGCTCATCATGGGCCAAATCAGGATCGTTCGTATAATAGTGATTCAATATTGGTGCCTCCTTGTTTTGCGCAGCGCTAAAAATTATCTGCTAGCCCTCAGCCATGAAAAAGGACTGTCAGAGACCATACTCTAATAACACCTAACATCCGGTTATTTGTCAATGCCTTGACCGAGTCGGCTCACCCAGGCTAACCGCTTTGGCCACCACTTGTTCGGCGTTGCAAAAGTGACCTTCTGATTCACGACCATCATGATCTGCAGCAACGTGAATAGCAATGACGTCCGTTTACGATAAGCAACGTACTTCGGTACCCACTCAGTCACATATTTATTTTTATACGAGCGCAATCCTTGGAATCCATAAAACCGATAGCCGTATTCATACACAAGGTGAGCAATCTTTTCTTCAATAAAGGAATAACTAGACGTACCGACATTCGCCAGCGGGGCCATCCCCATATTGAAATACTTAAAGCCGCGGTCCTTGGCCAATTCAAACAGATGAATAAACACTTCATCCATAATACCAGAAGGCGCATCGGCACTGGAACGCATCAAATCAATGCTAGTGACCTCATTATTACCCGTCGGCATATCGGTCGCAAACGCCACAATTTTGCCATCCGGCGCTCGCACAACCGCAATCGGTGCCTGATTCAGATAATGGCGATCAAAGAACCCCAAGCTGAAACCTTTCTCACTGCGCCCATCCAACCATGAATCAGACACGGTTTGAAGGTCGTCTAGCAAAGCATCATCAAACGGCGGCTTGAGCAGCTCGACACTGTAGCCTTCACGCTCAAACTTGTGCATGAGCGCCCGCTCACCTTTTCGCTTCGTGCCAGCCAATGTAAAGGTTGTCACATCCACATAACCTTCTTCACCAAACTTCATGAAGTCAAAGCCAAATTCATGCAATTTCATCGTAAGGCTTTCATTAATCTCATAAAAGACTAACGACATGTCCTGATCATCTGCCTGCTTCATAAAGTCAGCAATCGCGGCTGGAATTTGGGTCTCATCTCCCACCGGTTCACCCATGACAATGAGTTTATCGGCCTTCTTTTTAAACAAGAAGAACACGCGATCTTCACCGTCCACTTGATAAAAATGCAGCGATTTATCACGCATCAGTCCCAGATGGCTCACTTCATTCCCGCCAAATTTAGCCACAACCGCCTTCAAACGCGCCTCATCGTAAGGATCGGCCAGCGATTTTGTCGGCGCCGACAAATATCGGAAGATGAGATACACCGTCAGCGCGGCCAGCATGACCCCGATCAAGGTGGTGAAGAACATCCGCTCAGACGGGAAAAGGAAAACATCTGGCACATGCCGGTGATGAATGGCAGGCGCATTATAGAACACAGCAAATGCATAAAAGATAAATGTCAAGCCAAAGACGGCACCATCAATCAGCTTGTTGCCCCACGACAGCGCCAACCGATCTCTGGTCAATTCACGACGCGTCAAGATAAGCGCAATGACCACCAAAATAAGGAACACGATAAAGCGCAGATGATTATCCTCGCGCAATGACGCCACCATCGCCACAATCAACACAATCACAGTCGGCCAGTAAGCGCGCTTCACGCGGCTGGCAATGCCACGGCCAAAGCCAAGAATTAAGAAAGCCACAATGACATTTGTGACCCGATCAAGGAATAGGAAGGTGTAGGGATAAAGGCGCTGATACAAGGTGTTTTGAAAAGCAAGATCAGGCGCAACACCGCGCAAGAGCAACATAATCCCAGAAAAATACAGGAAAACCACTAGAAAGCCGAATGCTGCTTTGCGAATCAACTGCACTGGCAAGCCTTCAAGGTAAGCATTCAATCGCTTGCCAGCATCTTGCGCAAACAGACCGGCACCAATCAGGAAGGGAATAACATAGTAGAAAAGCCGATAGAAAAGCAGCCAAACAAACGCAGCACTGCTATCCAGACCCAGTTGGCCGAGTTCCATAATCATCAACACATCAAAAGAACCCAAGCCACCGGGCACCATCGAAATAACCCCGATGACATTCGCCACCATGAACAATGGCAAGACAGATGATAGCGGTATGGGTGCCTCAAGAAAATATCCAATCAAAAGAAAGAACGCCGCACAACCGCCCCATTCAAGAAACGAACCTAACGTCAGGCGCAACTGGCGCTTGAGCGGCATATCGGCAAAGAATTCACTATCACGCACATGGGAGATAATCATGAGCAACGGAAAATAAGCCGCCCCGCCCACAAGCCAGATCCAATAGTTGGCAAACTCCGCGCCAATACCAAACACAAAAATGACGACAATCCCAACCATGGACCAAAGCGACAACCCAGCCAACAAAAACATCGCAATTTTTGAAATCGCAAACAGTACCTGTTTTTGTGACGCTTTTTCATGGTAAAAATTTGCCCGCAAACTGGCGCCCAATAGCCCCCCAAAGCCAGCAATGTTAGTGAAGGTGTTGACAATCCAGCCTGATTTAATGACATAAGCCGGTTTGTAGTGACCTGGTAACAATTCAGTAATCACAAAATCGTAAGTCAGCATCGGGGTAACCGCGATCAACCCCACAACTAACAAAATCAAGAGCGAAACAGGGCTTTGCGTGGCAAGACTCGCCCGCATTTGTTCCCCATTCAAGTCTTGGCTGATCCGGCCAACCTCAAAAATCACAAACACTAGGACTGCTAGCACAAACAGTACTTTAAGTGTGGTGAGATGTTTCTTTAAAAACGATCCGGTTTCTCGGAATAGTTTTTTCATTGCTGCGTCCTCCGTGTCTATATTCCTATTCATTATAGGAAATCTACAAGCCCCTCGCACCCTTTCTGACCTTTTTGTAAGGTGATGTAAGTTTGCGAGATGATTGAAAAAATTTTTTAACTTTTTTAGTTGAAAACGCTTGACCTGAAACGCGTTACAGAAATTACACTCAGTCTAGAGTCAAGAGCGTGAACAGGAGCGCTTAGAAACCGGAGTGTAAGTGGCCTCAAGCCTAAATGGCTGGGTCTTGTCCATTTAGGCTTGAGGTTCTTATGTGCAGGTTTCTGCAACTGTGAACGCGTTTCCGCCCAAGCGTGATCCGACGCGCTTAGAAACCACATTTAGGCAATGATCTCAATCAAGTCAACAGTTATTTTCAATCAACTCATAGGAGGTAAACATCATGTTAATGCAAACACATCTTTATCAGGAACTTCCTGTTTATCAGGATACGCAAATTGGCGCCTTGAAGGCCATCGCTCTAAAGTTGACCAATGATTTCAATTTTGATTATCAAGAGGTTCTAAGTTCCTTGTTAGCCAGCGCGGGTGAGCAAACGCAAACCATCAACGATCAGGCAATCTTAACTTATGGTCATGTCACCAGTTTGACAGAACCTGTTGTTATTGGCTTTGATTTTGGCAAGGCTTTACCTTGGGCCGCTGGTCACCATATCAGTCAGGCGATTGTCTTGTTAGTCCCTGTCGACACAGCTGAGGCAACCATTCAGGATCGGCTTCAAACAATCTCCGCGGCAATTGCACAAGATCAAGATTTGAAAACAATGACCCAAACGGCAACAGCTGCAATCGCTTAGTCATGCTCACAATGAGCTACTGCATTAAGATCAACGTTTATGTCACAAAAGTCGGCATATCAGGGTCTAAAACAAAATGACCACTGACATGTCGGCTTTTTGTACGCTTGGCTTTAACTGCTTGTTATACTGGAATTGGAGGTGCTTTTATGGCGAATATTCATGACATTGCTCGACTATCCGGTTTCTCAACGGCAACGGTTTCGCGCGTCATCAATCAGCAACATTATGTAGCGCCTTCAACCCGCGCAGCGATTCAAGCAGTGATCGATCAACTTGATTACGTACCAAGCACAATGGCACAAAACCTTAGCGCAGGCAAAACGCGGACAATCGGGGTCATCTTGCCGCACACCGATCATCCCTATTTTGAACAGCTTGTGACCGGCATTTTGAATGCAGCAATGGCCGGCAATTATCATGCGGTGATCCTGCCATCTCGCTATGATCAGTCACTCGAACAAGACTATTTAGAAGACTTACGCCGTCATGCATATGATGGCTTGATCTTCACGTCTCATGGTCTTGGCCTGCGCACAATTGCTAAGTATCAAATAATATGGTCCTATTGTAGTTTGCGAAAATCCGGGAAAAATCAAACTCGCCGCCGCTTACGCCGACCGAACACCTGCTTATCAAGAGGCATTCCAGTGGATGGGTAACCAAGGCTACAGCAAAATCGCCTTGCTGCTAAGTCGGCCCTATGCCCAAAGTGCGACTAGTAAACTTACCATTAACAGCTATGTGGATGTGTTCGGTAAACGTCCTGCTGACGAAATGATTGTCTATCACATGCGAACCTTCGAAGATGGCTATCAAGCTGGTGCGCGGTTAGTCAATGAGCATCCAGACTTTATCCTCGGCAATGGGGACGATATCACGGCCGGTCTTCGCCAGTACTTCGTCGACCATCACCTGCCCATCCCTCCTTTAATGGGTCAAGAGAATCAGCTCTCCAGTCGATTACTGCAAATGAGTACGATCGATCATCATGTTACAGCCATCGGTGCAGCAGCGTTAAAACTGGCCTTGCGCGATGACATTGCTCAGACGGTGATTCAATCCGATTTGATTTTACGGTAAGTATATGACAATAAAAAGCAGCAACCTGCCATGGCTTCAAAGCCATGATAGGTTGCTGCTTTTCTTTTTGTCGATACGCTGCTGCCCTAAACGCAACGCATGAACAGGCTATTCTTCACGTTGTTTCCGTTTCAATCCTAATACCCCCATCAGACTGACCACAATGACACCCAAGAAGCCAAACGCTGGCCGCTCAGTTGTCTCTGCTGTCTTGGGTAATGCCCCCTTACCGGATGTATGTTGACCATTACGATCAGTCGTATCATCCGTGCTCGTTGACGTCGTTGTGGCTGGCTTTGTTGGGATATTACCGCCAGAACTAGGCTGGCTGCCCTCATCGCCTTTGTCCTTACCTGTGTCGCCTGGAGCGGGCGCCGGGGTACCTTGACCGCCGCCTTTGTCGCTAGTACCGGTTGTATCGTCGCCTTTACCAGCTGTCTTGGCCGCTTCAACGGCAGCTGCCACCTTCGTTTTCAGACTTTGCAAAGCTTGTAAATGTGCAAGCTTGTCAGGAGCATCAGCACTGGCTTGACCAGACGTCAATGTGTCAGCAATGTCGGCATACCAAGTTTTGCCAGTTGCAGCATCTTTAGCATTGCCAACCTCAGCCGGTGTTGCCGCTTTAATACCCTCCGCAAGTTTTGCTAATACTGCATCAAGTACCTTGGCAAGACTCGCTTGAAGCTGGTCGGCCGTTTGCGTGCCTGCTTGAGCTTGTGCCACTAGATCGTCTAACGCTGCCATAAATGTTTTGCCAGTGCTTGGATCAGTTTGATTGCCCAAGTCCGTTCCCAGCGCAGCCTTCACAGATTGCAACTGGTTAAGCAGCGAAGTCTTCTTATCTGCAGGTAATTTGGCAGCTAATTGATTGATTGCAGTTTGCAGATCTCGATTGGCACCAGTAAGTGAATCAACTGAGGCGTCCGTCTGATCAAGCGCCGTTTGTGCCTTCTGCGTTGCCGCTGCTAAAGCAGTCGTTGTGGCATCATCATACTTACCGCTGGCACTTAGCGTTTTGGCGGAAGCAATCAGATTAGTCAGTGCCTGCTTAGCTGCCTGCAATTGTGCAGGATCATCAGTCTTGATATTGGTCACAACATAGTCGACGGCTGGTGATTCATTACCGTATAAATCAGTCGACTTAAACTTGAAGGTGCCATTTGCCGTGACCGTGACACCGGCTGCCGGCACATCCTGATATGTCTTGCCACCATCAGCACTATACTGAACCGTTTCACCCGTTGCGGCAGCGTTTGCCGTCAGAGTCACCGTTTTGGCTGGTTCAGTGGTACTTGGCGTCACAGTTGGTGCTGCCAGTGTTTTCTTTGGTTCGTAGTAAACTGTGATCTTCTTGGTCGTGGTGTTGTTTTCGCCATCTGTAACAGCAACAGTCAGCACGTTTTTGCCTTCGAGCAATTTAACGGGCTGATCAATAGCCATATGACCCGGTTTGCCGCTATTGATGTTGATGTCTGCGTATTGGCTGGCGACATGACTGCCGTTAATTGCCAGACTCAGATATTGTGCATTGTCAGTGGCCGTTCCGGTAATCTGGAAGTTCGGATCGTTGGTATAAACCGGTGCATCTGTCGAGCTGTCCAATGACAATGTTGGCGCCACTGCATCCAAAATGAAGGTCAACGCTTCTTGGAAGGTCTTGTTTTGAGTGGTGTCACCCACAACAACCCCAAACGGTTTTTGTCCAAGAGTACCTAAATCTAAAGTGAAACTGAAAGTCAGATCATCCTTGATTGGAATTTGCTTACCATCAACCTGCAACGTTGTCGTTGGGTGCTTGACCTTACCAGTAATCGTCGCAATCCCGGTCTTAGGGTCATAGAACTTAGCCGAGGTGGCATTGAATTCATTGGCACCAAATGTCACACCTTGATCGAACGTCACAGCATTCTTCAACACATCAGGATCATAAGACGAGGTAATCGTCTTTTGCTCCGTCGTGGTGTTGCCGTCTTCGTCGGTGGCGGTCACCTTGATGGTATTGCCACCATAATTAACCGGTACATCAACACTAAAGTGATGTTGTGCATCAAGTGCTGCTACGGTGTCGCCAACATTAACTGTCTTGGTGTCAGCACTAACCGTCCCTGTAACCTTGATGGTCGCTTCGGATGTCTGATCCGAGCCATTGTTGAATTTCAAATCAGTAAAGGTTGGCGCCGTCAGCCGAACTTTGGTGTCAAAATGTTTAAGCAACTGGGTGTGCGCCTTATCGGCATATAGATCCACTTGCGCGGCGTAATCAGCATTCGTGACCGCCATTGAGGCAGTGAAACTGTTAGTCGCAGCATCGTAGGTTGTGTTCAAATCATGTTTCTTTCCTTGTGCATCAGTGTAAGTACCGTCAACCGCTGCTGGATACGTTCCACTAAACGTATACGTCCCGCCACCTTGAGTATTGGCTTCGTAGCCAGTTGTGTTACTTGAGATCTTGTCTGGGATACCGCCGCCGTTCACAATTAAATCAAACGATGTAGACCCCGGCTTCTGAACGCTGGCATCTTGATCAGTGGCATTAGATGCATTATCAGTCAAGTACAGCTCAGCCGAATTGTCGCCATTGCCAAGTGCTTGGGCCTGTTCATCAGATAATGGCGTTTCAATTTTGGTGTACCCATCAGCCGTTGTCCCAGCATCGGTAAAGGTAGCATCAAGATTCGTCACTTCATTAATTGCAGTTTTAACGCTCTTGGTGGCATCAAGACCACTCAAATCATCCTTGGCTTCAGCTGTCAAATAATACTGGGTTTTCCCATTTTCCGTTTTGGCTGACAAAGCGACATGACGAACTGTCGGCGCCTTAGAGTCGAGCTTGAAAGGCACATCAAACACTTGACGTTTGTCGCCGCCTTCCGGTACACCGGAAATACGATAAGTATAACTGCCATCATCAGCCGTCTTGATGTTGCCATCACGTTGATCATAATAGGTGCCATCCCACGCTGGAGCATTGTAGTAGATGTACTGCTGCGAATGAGCATCATAATAGGTCTTCGTCTGATTGGTGGAACTGCTGAGAGTCGTAACTTTATTGCCCTGACCATCAAGAATATCAACTTGGACGTTGCTGATATTGCGCAATAGATAATACTGCATGCTGATGTCATTATATAAGGCATTCTTGTCACTCGAAAAAGCAATCGCCTGATCGTCAACTGTCTGGTTGCCATCAGCGTCTGTGACCATGCCGCCATAATATTGATTGCCTGTATTTTTGTTCGTCAATAGTGGCACGGTGCCATAATTACCACCAGCAGGACTATAAGTAATCCCATTGAGACTATCGACAATCTTACCGTCATTCCAGTCACCAAAAAAGCCCATGTATGGCAAGTTCAAGCGCGAACCATCGCTACCCTTAAAGTTCAGAAAACCTTCAACAAATTGCTGTTGGTCAAAAGACTTCGGCAAAGATAGTGTGAATTCAATCTGCGCCGTTTTCCCAGCAGGCACAGTTATGTCACTGCCGGCTTTAATGGCTGCTCCATCAATCTTCTTGTCATACAAAACCCCAGAATTAGGGTCAGTCGCTGATGTATAAACGGCATTAGTATCCGTATTACTGTCCATTTGATAGGTTAGTTCATGGGTCGTGCGGTTCGTGAAGGTCAGTTTAAAGGTCTTGTCCGTACTCGTGAAGTCTTTCAATTCAACTGCCGGGTAGCCGTTTTCGGCGACAACCGTTGACGGATTCTTTTCTAATGCATCAATGGCTGCCTTCACATCAACAAGACCGGCACCTTGCCGCCGCGGCGATACGATAACATTGTTGTAGTTAATATCGTTGATTGGCTGGGCAGTATTCATCTCAACTGTCTTAAGAAAATCGGTGAGCGCTGTCCCTTTAAGTTGTTTGTAGTCAGCATAAAATGGGTTGTTTTTGTTATTCAACGCTTGTTTCAACAATGCTTGTGAACCGGCAATAAATGGCGAGGCCATTGACGTACCAGACATATTTGTGTAGCCATTGTTGTTTTGCGTTGACCAGATGTTGCCGCCTGGTGCGGTAATATCTGGTTTGAAGGAAAGATTGGAAACTGGCCCATAGGATGTGAAGTCAGACATCTTGTCTTCAGTATATTTCTGATTTGGTAACAGCGTCAGGGCAATCTTGACACCGAGACTATCATCCGGGTGTGCTGTGACCCAGTCAACCAGCTTTTGACCGGTTACACTGGAGAGCCCAAATGTTGGGAAGGTGGTGGTTAACGCAATAGAAGTCAACGGTGTTGCTGTGCCATCGTTGTTGACAATGATCAAGCCAGCAGCACCAGCGGCTTGGGCGTATTTTTGTTTGTCAGCAAAGGTAAGTTCGCCACGTTTAACGATGGCAATTTTGCCTTTAGCGTCAGCAGTATAGTCGGTTGCTGCCCCTTTGCTGAGGTTGCCACTAGCATCTTTAACAACATAAAACTTCTTTTGGTCAAAGCTACCAGTGAAATCGTTGCTTGAAAGCTGAATGGTTTCCGGTCCAAGCTGTAAACCTGTACCATCTGTAATGGTCACTGCCTGACTGATGACATCCGTGTTCTCAGCGGAAGCAACTGTGGTCGCTCCTCGTGATGTCCCTGGCGTTCCCACCATTTCATTGTCTTGCAAACCGTAATAATCTTTGTTGACGCCTTGAGTTGCTGAACCGGATGTTCCTGAGTTCCCAGCAGAAATGACGGCGGCTGTTCCTGATTCGTTAGCATTTTGCACCGCAGCAATTTCTGGATCCTCCAAGGTTTGGTTGCCTGAATCAGATCCTAAGGACATGTTGAGGACATCGGCACCGATTTTTGCCGAGTCTTCAATGGCAGAAACCAAGGTAGCTGACCCGGTTGTTGCAGAAGTGTCAGAGTTGGTGAAAACTTTCATTGCCAGTAGCTGTGCTTCTGGCGCAACTCCGACAACAGACTTGGTTGGATCGTCACCTGTCCCGTTAGCACCGATGATCCCAGCAACATGCATGCCGTGTTGTTCGTCAACCGTATCATCTGTAATGGTGTCGTTATTATCAGCGTAATTAAACCCATATGGCACTTTTGAAGTAAAATAGCGGCCATGCTTGGCGGTATCAGTGAATTTTTCAACATCAGATTTGGTTAGTTTAACGTCTTTATCATCGCTTAGCCGCATGTCTTTATGTGTTGGATCAATGCCAGTGTCAATAACCGAGACAACTGTGCCTTCACCTTTATATTTGTAATTGGACCATACGGCTTGCACATTCGCCATCGAGTTTGCCTTAGCATCAGTCGGATAATAAACTTTCGCCAATGTGACTGTTTTAACTCCGGCAATTTGTTTCAGTTTAGGGATATCAACAACCCTAACTTTAGTTGAAAAGCCGTTAACGACATAGCCATAACTTTCACCGGCAGTTTGTTGGGTGACTTGTTCAACAGCTGCCTTAACGCTTGCCTGAGCCGCGATCACTTTATTGGTCTCCTGCTGAATCTCCGCCGTGCTGGAGTAATCAGTTCTTAAAGTGCCGTTTTCAGAGGCAGGCGCTGCGCTCATTTGAACAATGACGTCAACATAAATATCTTGCTGCTGAACTTTATTCAGCTTATTGTAATCAATACCTTTAGCCGCCAACTGTGTGGCAATCGCTTGATTCGTTGTCGCTGCGGTTGTGTCAGTGGCCGCTTGCTTAGCAGTCGCGGCCTTAACCGTATTTGCGAGTGATGATCCCTTAGTTTGCTGCGAGATAGCCGCCTTTGCTTGGATTTCGCCGACTGGCAAGACAGCCAGCGCCCCTAAAGCGACTGTACCGGCTAACAAGATCGATAGCCCTTTCTTTTTCCTTTGCATCCAATACCCTCCACTTCCCAAAAGTTTCAGAACCAAATCAAACCCTACGCTTGATGTAGTTAAGATTATATACTCTCGAAGAACAGATTCAACGAAAATTTTAATCTTTTATTAATTTTCCTATCTGTAAATTAGCTTTTAGCGTTATTATTTAGCCGTTTACAGACTATAGATGTTTTGAAAGTTTTAGCATTATTAGAAAATGAGTATTTGCATTGAAATTCTCAATTGCCAACGCTAGAATAAATACACAACGTTTACTGTAAGCATTTCAGAGGAGACCGAGTCGATGAAGAAAAAAATGCGCCTTAAAGTATTATTGGCAAGTACCGCAACTGCTTTACTGCTGCTAAGCGGTTGTCAGTCAAATCAGGCCGACCAAACAGTTGCGACCTATTCAGGTGGCAAGGTGACTGAAAGTAGCTTTTACAAGGAACTCAAACAGTCACCAACGACAAAGACCATGCTTGCTAACATGCTCATTTATCGTGCATTGAATCATGCCTATGGAAAATCGGTTAACACTAAAACAGTTAATGACGCCTATGATAGCTACAAACAACAATACGGCGAAAATTTCGATGCTTTCTTAAGTCAAAACGGTTTCAGTCGCAGTAGCTTCAAGGAAAGCCTACGAACCAACTTTTTAAGTGAAGTTGCACTGAAAAAGTTAAAAAAGGTTTCTGAAAGCCAGCTCAAGGCCGCTTGGAAGACCTATCAGCCCAAAGTGACTGTCCAGCATATTCTAACTAGCGACGAGGACACTGCTAAGCAAGTTATCAGTGATTTAGCAGCTGGCAAGGATTTTGCCACGCTTGCGAAAACTGATTCCATTGATACTGCGACTAAAGATAACGGCGGGAAGATTAGTTTTGAATCAAACAATAAAACGCTCGATGCCACATTTAAGGATGCTGCCTACAAATTAAAAAATGGTGACTACACGCAGACCCCAGTCAAAGTGACAGACGGGTATGAAGTTATTAAAATGATTAACCATCCCGCCAAAGGCACCTTTACTAGCAGTAAAAAGGCGCTAACTGCCAGCGTTTACGCTAAATGGTCTCGCGATTCAAGCATCATGCAACGCGTTATCAGTCAGGTATTGAAGAACCAGCATGTGACGATTAAAGACAAGGATCTTGCGGATGCGCTAGATAGTTATAAGAAGCTTGCGACAACGAATTAACGCTTAACCGAGTAAGATGAAATAACAGCCAGTTCTTTTAGAAATTGGACATCAACGCCCCGAAAGTCATAGCAACATGACTTTCGGGGCGTTTTATGTATAAAAAAAGCATCTCGCCTTTCGCGGTATCACCACGATTGAGCGAGATGCTTTTGTTTGAAGATGGGGCTAGGTTATTTGAGGGTAACCGTTGCGCCAACGCCTTCAAGTTGTTCCTTAAGCTTGTTAGCGTCGTCTTCGGAAAGGCCTTCCTTGATAACCTTAGGTGCGGCGTCAACCATACCCTTAGCATCCTTCAAGCCAAGACCAGTGATTTCACGAACAGCCTTGATAACCTTAACTTTTTCTTGGCCAGCTTCGGTCAATTCAACGTCGTAGGTATCCTTAGCAGCTGCAGCGTCTGCACCAGCAGCGGCGCCAGCAGCAACAGGGGCAGCTGCCTTAACACCGAATTCATCTTCGATCGACTTAACTAAGTCGTTCAGTTCCAAAATGGAAGCATCTTTAAGTTGTGCAATGATGCCATCTACATCTAAAGCCATGTTTGTTTCCTCCGTTTATTAGGTAGTTTGTAACGTATCATTATGCAGCAGGTTCTTCGTCTTTGGCTTCTGCAACGGCCTTGACAACCAATGCAAAATCGCGGACAGGTGCCTGCAGAACAGAAGCAAGTTGCGACAACAGACCTTCGCGATCTGGCATTTTGGACATTTCCATAATGGTATCCAAAGAAGCAACCTTGTTTTCGATGATGCCGCCCTTAATCTTCAAAGCATCAAATTGGTCAGCATACTTGGCCATGATGCGAGCTGGGGCAACAGGATCGTCATTGGAGAAGGCAACGGCTGTAGGGCCCTTGAAAACATCGTCCAATGCTTCATAACCGTTAGCGTCAGCGGCACGACGCAGGTAAGTGTTCTTCAGGACTTCCATCTTAACACCGGCCTCACGCAATTCCTTACGCAGTGCGGTTACTTGTTCAACCGTTAAGCCCAGATAGTCGACAACGACAGCACTGGTAGCACTCTTGAATTGTTCAGAAATGCTTTTAACGATTTCAGCTTTTTTTGCGATAGCTTGTTCACTCATGTTTTTTTCACCTCCATTAGTTTGGTTGAAGTTTTTAAATATAAAAAAACTCCATGTCTACCAAGACATAGAGGTATCTAGTGTTTCCGATACCACCTCGGCAGGATAATTAAGGCTTACGCCCCCTGAGTCTTAGGCAGAGTGAATGATCACAAAGAGTAGAATACCATGGTCACCGACCTGTGTCAAAATGTTTTGAGAAAAAGAAACTTTGCAGGCCGGCCAATCCCATGCAAGGTCTTAAACGCTCGCAAAACAGAGCGTGGTTTTTTAGATAACAGACGCCATTGTAGATTGCACTTTGTTATTCGTCCAAATTTGTTATCCATTTCTGACTAATAGGCTCCTTGCTATCGAATTGTAAGCCCCCTCTGATTGAGGTATATTAATTAGGTAACTATTTTCTGAAAGGAAGTTGGCGCTCTTGCCAAGTAAACTTAAAAGCCTCGAGCCATGGCAGCAAAATCTGGCTGTGTTATGGCTCGGAACCTTCATTGCCGGCATGGGCTTCAGTGAAGTTTCGCCATTTATTTCATTATATGTTGATCAACTTGGCGATTTTACCAAGGGGCAACTGAGTATTTACTCAGGGATCACGTTTGGGGTCACCTTCATGGTCGTTGCGATCGTGAGTCCGCTCTGGGGCCGACTCGCTGATCGCCGCGGTCGAAAATTGATGTTGCTGCGTTCCAGTTTCGGAATGGCCATCATCATCGGAGCATGTGGCTTTGTCCACAATGTCTACGCCTTAATTGCCTTACGTTTTCTGCAAGGGCTGGCAGCAGGTTACATTCCAAATGCCAGCGCCTTGATTGCAACCGAAACACCAAAGGCAAAAAGCGGCACTGCGATTGGGATTCTCACAACCGGCTACGTTTCCGGTAACTTGATCGGTCCAATTCTCGGCGGCTTTCTTGCCCAGACCTTTTCAATCCGGCTGACTTTCATCATCACCGGCGTTTTGCTGCTGATTGTGTTTGTCTTGAGCCTAACGATGGTCCATGAGCATTACACACCGGATCCACGCTTGCTCAACAAGGAAAAACGCCCGAGTTTATTGTCTCAAGTCAATAATCCAAAAGCTATCATGGTGCTATTAGTCTCCACCGCGGTGATTCAGCTAGGTAATATGTCCATTTATCCAATTATCAGTCTTTATGTCAAAGAGTTGATGCACAATGTTGGTCCAATTACCGTTGTTGCAGGCGTCATTGCAGCTTTGCCAGGGATTTCCAACCTCATCGCGGCTCCGCGCCTAGGCCAGCTTGGTGATCGCATCGGCTCAGGCAAGATTCTGGTCAGTGGCTTGATTTTCGCGGTTATTATGTATATTCCTCAAGGCATTGTCGGCAGCATTTGGGCGCTCGGTTTCTTGCGTCTCATGATCGGCGTTTCGGATGGCGCGCTGTTTCCAACAATTCAAACGCTTCTGTCTAAGTTGACACCGGTGAGCTATACCGGCACCGTCTTCAGTTGGAATCAAAGTGCCCAAGCCTTTGGTTCCATGGCTGGCTCGCTAGCTGGCGGCTTCATCTCAAATATTTTTAATTATAATGGTGTTTTTATTTTCACAGCCCTCTGTTTAGCGCTTAACCTAGTGATGGTGCTCGTCTTTATTCCACACATCTGGTCAAGCCGACCAAAACAACAAGCATAACGCATCAAAAAAACCGACCTGCGTGGGCAGATCGGTTTTTTTATTGTCTAAATTAAATCACGGCATCCGCGTGGCATCAAGCAATAGCTGCCAACTGATCAATGGTTTTGGGTCTGGGAGAGCTAACTGCTGATACACAGTCCACGCATGAATATCTGCATCATCAAATTCACCATTCACCACTGAATAGCGCGCCTGAACTTGAAACAATGCCGTTTGCAATAAGCGACGAATGTCAGCAAACTGTTGGCCGCCTAACCATGCACTGGTTAATGCTCCTGGTTCATCTTCAAACCAAAAGACATATGCCTGCACTTGCTGGTTTTCGACCAAGAAACTTGGTTGAGTGTCCTCAGCTTCAGCCAATTGTTGTTCAAAGGTTGCATGGTTAAAGGTCACCGGATTATCTGCATGAGCAGCAACATAGTTTGCAAAACTCATTTGCACTACGTCATGCCACTGTGCCGACGTCAACTGGGACCGTGACCGAACATCGGCCTCTGGGGTAGCGACAACTTTCCGATAGTCACTCATTGCCGTACGACGAAAGGCCCTGAAATGCTTCGCCTGCAATTGCGTGATAACTGCTGATTGGGCAGCATAACTGCTGTACTGCAGCCGATCATGATGATCGGCCAATTGCCGCAAATCTTCAAGTAGTTGCGGCAACCACGCAACATCACCCACCACATCAAAATACAGCGCATTGGCATGAAATGAATTCTCCCATACTACTGCAGCAAACGTCACAGCACCGCTTTGCGGATATCTTAGTAAAATCGCATGACGATTAGCAAAATGTTGCTGTGTGAATGCATCCGCTGATGCCAAGAAAGGTTGAAGCATCGTCAGTGTCACCTTCTGACCAGTAAGCGCTTTGCCCTCACGCATCCTTCTTGGAGTCCTTCTTGTCTTGCCATGTGCCATGCAGTCGGGTTAACGAATAAGCATAACGACTGGCACCGTAGACGATCGGGAAAATGAATCCGATCCATAAATGATTGGCAAAATAATATTGCGGTAATGGATTCATATCCATGGCCGCTTCGTAAGCCATCTCAAAAGCAAAAATAAACACGCCCATTAACACCGCTGAGAGCACACCACGCACCACCGCCAGCCATTCATACCGGCGATATTCCTCCGGCGTATCTGCTTCAATCACATGCAGTCGATAATGCCGCAGCGTGATTTCATTCATCAGGTTAATCACGATCGTCACAATTAACAAAATCCATGTCCCGGCACTAATCATTTTAAGACTATTAGCGTCAATAAAAATAGCGATTATCGTTGCAATCAGCAACATCAATTCAGCGGTCAGCATATTGCGCCCCATGATAGCGTCATAGGTGCGTTGTTTAAATCGATCTTTGAGTGAAATGCCATAATACCATTCTGTGATTTTCTTCATAGGAACCCTCTTCTATTTATTAATTAAACAATGTTCCAATCTTAACACGGATCGCCAATGCCTTTTTCATGAATCACGCGCCTTTAAAAAATTTTTCCGTGACAATAAACTACGATTCATCAAGGAAAAATCTCTGTGTCTGTTCCAGTTGTCAAAATATTGAAATTTTCATTGACATCACGGTTTGTTTTTGGTGAAATAGTAAACAAGCCTAGGGTGTCAAGACACCCTAGGCTTCATTAAAGGAGGAGCGAAAATGTCAAAAAAACCGTCCGGCCATACGCGGCTGATCGTTGGCATCGGCGTTGCATGGCTGTTTGATGCCATGGATGTTGGCATGTTAAGTTTCGTCATTGCAGCCTTACATAGCGAATGGCAATTAAGTACGGTGCAAATGGGCTGGATTGGCAGTGTCAGTTCAATTGGGATGGCCGTTGGTGCCATTTTATTCGGGATGATGGCTGACCGTTTTGGCCGTAAAGCGATCTTGATTCTTACTTTGCTAGTTTTTTCAATTGGCAGCGGCATTTCTGCCTTCGCCACAAGTTACGGCATTTTTCTTAGTTTGCGATTCATCATCGGTGCAGGCCTCGGTGGCGAGCTGCCAGTGGCCTCAACCTTGGTTTCAGAAAGTGTGCCAGTTGAAAAACGTGGTCGTAGTGTTGTCCTGTTGGAAAGTTTCTGGGCTGCCGGTTGGCTGTTAGCAGCCATTATTTCTTACTTCATTATGCCAATCTGGGGCTGGCGCGTTGCCGTCTTTGCCACTGGTTTAGCCGGACTCTATGCGTTTTATTTTCGTGAAGGCATCAACGAATCGCATGTCTTTGAAAAAGTGGCGCGGCCCGGCTTGCTCAAAACCCTCAGCACCCTTTGGCGCCCGCCTTATGTTCGCGCAACCTTGATGCTGTGGATCGTCTGGTTCATGGTAGTCTTCTCTTACTATGGCATGTTTCTTTGGCTGCCAAGTGTCATGGTACTCAAAGGATTTAGTCTGATTAATAGTTTTGGTTACGTCTTAATCATGACGCTTGCACAGTTGCCTGGCTATTTCGTCGCTGCTTGGTTAATTGAAAAATGGGGACGGAAAATGGTGCTGAGTCTGTTTCTGCTAGGCACAGCCGCCAGCGCATTAGGCTTTGGCCTAGCCACCGGTTTGCCAATGCTACTGACTGCCGGCATGTTGCTCTCCTTCTTCAATCTCGGAGCTTGGGGCGCGTTATACGCGTATTCTCCTGAACAATACCCAACTGTTGTCCGCAGCAGTGGTTCCGGTATGGCCGCCGGTATCGGCCGCATCGGTGGTGTGGTTGGACCGTTGTTAGTCGGTCATCTTTTGGGATCACACTGGTCAGTTGGCGGCATCTTTAGCATTTTCACCGCTGCCATCCTCATAGCAGTCCTAGCAATTATCTTCCTCGGCCAAGAAACCATGGGCGTGAAACTTGCCGACACGCTTGAATAGTCTCAACAGACAACAAAAAAGCCTTGTAATTTGCGAGAATTCCCGCAGACTGCAAGGCTTTTTTACTGAAGTTAACGCCGTAATGCGCGCGTAACCGTTTGTTCATTAACAAACGTGAATAACCCGAGATCGCCAAGTTCACGTCCATAGCCGGAGTTCTTCACACCGCCGAATGGCAATTCAGCATTATAGTTTTGGCTTTGATTGGCACCAACCATGCCGGTTTCAATCCGAGCTGCGACTTCTGCAGCGTGATTAGTGTCACTCGCAAAGACTGCGCCCCCCAAGCCATAAGGCACATCATTGGCCAGTTCAACCGCTTCATCTTCACTGTGAACCTTGTAAACGCAGGCAACTGGTCCAAACAATTCGGTACGATAAGCCGGATTGTCCTGATCAATGTCAGTCAAAATAGTTGGCTGGAAGAAAGCGCCTGGCAAATCAACCGGGGTATTGCCATAAACCACTTTAGCACCGTGAGCAATAGCTTCGTCAACTTGCTTCTGCAACTTGTCCTTCGCCTTTTGGCTGGTCATCGGGCCAACATTAACTGTGGGATCACTCGGATCGCCAATTTTAAGATTCTCAAAGCCTTTCTTCAAACCGGCCACAAAATCATCGTAATATTTATCTAAAACAATGAACCGTTTCGAACTGGTGCAGACTTGGCCGCAATTCATTAACCGCGTCTTGATAGCTTCAGGAATCACAGTATCAAGATCGGCCCCGTCAAGTACCAAGAAGGCATCCATTCCGCCAAGTTCCAGCAACGACTTCTTCAGATATTTGCCAGCAAGTGCTGCCACTTGCGAACCTGCTCGCTCTGAACCAGTCAGGCAGACCCCAGCAACCCGCGGATCTTTAATGAATGTTTCACTATCCGCATGGCCAATCAAGGCAATTTGGAAGGCGCCCTTATCAGCACCGCCACCCAGTACAGCCTTTTCAAATTCAAGCCCACTAGCTGGCACATTGCTCGATGGTTTGATGATGACTGCATTACCAACCATAAAGTTCGGTGCAAACACGCGCATCAATTGATAATAAGGGAAATTCCATGGTTCAACCCCAAAAACAATCCCGCTTGCAAGATGGTTAATCACAACAGCACCAGCAGTACTATTGATCGGTTGCGGCTGCAACAAAGCCGGCGCCCGATCAGCATACATGTCCGCAATCTCAGCACAGAGTTCCACTTCAAAAAGTGCTTCTTCCGTGCGCTTACCCATTTCTCGCGTAATAATCGCTGCCATTTCGTCAGCGTTATTGCGGAAATAGGCAGCAACTGCATGTAATGTTGCTGCACGCGTTGCTGGATTGACGTTCCGCTCCTGCTTGTAAAAAGCGTGCCCAGTTGCCAACATCTCGCTAATTTGCGTCGGTGTGGTATTTGAGTATGTTTTTTCTAAGGTATTCGTGTTCGGATCAATGGTCTGATAAGCCATAATTGAAAACGCTCCCTTCATATACTTACTTAATCATAGCTTATTCACGCCTCATATGCCAACTTTAGCAAATTAATTTACTGGCTTTTAATAACGTCCACACAGTAATTGGTCTATATCTTTTGATACATCGGATCAAAAAAAGACCCGCAGCGAGTGCGGATCTTCATGTCGTGCTAGATTCAGATTAGAAGTCTGAAGGGTTGACCTTGATGCCGGGTGCCATGGTAGCAGTCAGCGCCAAGCTCTTGATGTAAATCCCCTTCGTGCTTGCTGGACGAGCCTTCAAGACAATATCATTCATTGCTTTGAAGTTCTCAAGCAGCTTGTCAGCATCGAAGCTCTTCTTACCGATTGGGGCATGAATGATACCAGCCTTGTCAACACGGTAAGCAACCTGCCCAGCCTTGATGTCCTTAACTGCTTTAGCAGTGTCCATCGTAACTGTGCCAGTCTTAGGGTTTGGCATTAAGCCTTTTGGTCCAAGGACACGGCCTAAACGACCAACTTGAGCCATCATTGGCGGTGTTGCAACGGCAACGTCAAAGTCCAACCAGCCGTCTTGGATCTTCTGAACTAAGTCTTCAGCACCAACGATGTCAGCGCCTGCGTCTTCAGCAGCCTTGGCTTGGTCGCCTTGTGCAAAAACGATCACCTTAGCAGTTTTACCAGTTCCGTTTGGCAGCACAACGGCGCCACGAATCTGCTGATCAGCCTGCTTTGGATCAACGTTCAAGCGATAAGCAACTTCAACGGTTTCATCGAACTTAGCAAAGTCGATTTTCTTAAGCAAGTCCACCGCTTCTTCAGGGGTGTACTGCTTGGTCGGGTCAACGGCCTTAGCAGCCTCTAAATACTTTTTACCTTTTTTAGCCATTCTGGGTTTTCCTCCTTGCAAATGTGGTCACTGGGAGATAAGTTTTTCTCCCTTCCACCTGATTCGCTCAGCTTTCACTGAGAATCCGAACAGTGCGTCTTAGCCTTCGACTTCGAAGCCCATGGAACGAGCTGTTCCTTCAACCATGCGCATAGCCGCTTCAACATCGGCAGCGTTAAGGTCTTGCATCTTTGTTTCGGCGATTTCCTTGACCTGATCCTTGGTTACCTTAGCAACCTTTTTGGTGTTTGGTTCGCCGGAACCGTGTTCAACACCAGCAGCCTTCTTCAAAAGAACAGCAGCCGGCGGGGTCTTGGTGACGAAATCGAATGAACGATCTTCGTACACAGTGATCACAACTGGGATAATCATGCCGGCCTGATCAGCCGTACGTGCATTGAAATCCTTAGTGAACCCCATAATATTGATACCGGCTTGCCCAAGAGCAGGGCCAACCGGAGGAGCTGGGGTTGCTTTCCCAGCAGGAATTTGGAGTTTGACAATGTTTGCTACTTTTTTAGCCACGAGACATACCTCCTTAAGTCCGTGATGTGGTTATGATGGCCAGAAGTTTTGGCCTCCCACGCGTATGCTGAAAACATACTTGAATAGATTATCATTTTACGGGGTAAAACACAAGTTAAACTCGTAAAAGCACGTGAACCAGTAGGACTCACATTCCAACGATAACAAACACATTCTTGTTAATAATTCTATTTTGTGCGGTTTGTTTCTGACATTCCGAGCGGCCACATAGCGGCGAGGACTGGCGACCGCGAAGCTAGAGCTGTAGGCACATTTTTGAACTCGCGTACGTTCACAGCCATGGCCGTCCACGTTTGAGGTAACCCGCTTTTGCCCATTCGACCATCCCCAGATAGACTAAGACAATGATGACGGCGCCTGGCCAGTAAGCTGCTGGGAGGATGCCGAAGTCGAAGGCTTTGTGGAGCGGGGATAGGATCAGGAAGAGGCCGACTAATAGCGCCATCATAGTGGAGAGAATCACGATAGCTGAGGCTGGGGCGCGCCAGAATGGTACTTTACGGGTACGCAGGACATGAATGACCAATGATTGTGTGCAGAGTCCAACCACAAACCAACCTGCCTGAAACATGTGTTCTGCAGGTAAACTCGCGGCATGTGCGCCAACGCCCAGTCCGAACCATAAGAACAGGAAGGTGGTAATATCGAAAATCGAGCTTAGTGGTCCAAACGTCAGGGCATAGCGCAGTAGACCATCGGCCCGCCATGGTGTCGGCTTCGCGAGCGTGTCATCATCGACATTGTCCCAAGGAATGGTCATTTGCGAGGTGTCATAAATCAGGTTTTGAAGCAACAGCTGGATGGACAGCATAGGCAAAAATGGCAAGAAAATGCTGGCAATAAGTACGGAAAACGCGTTCCCAAAGTTAGAGGCGATCGTCATTTTAATGTACTTCATGGCATTAGCATAAACGCGACGACCCTCAACAATACCGTCTTCCAACACCAGCAGACTCTTTTCAAGCAAAATAATGCCACTGACATCCTTAGTAATATCCGCAGCCGTATCGACGCTGATACCGACATCGGCTTCACGCAAAGCGGCGGTGTCATTGATGCCGTCACCCATATACCCTACCGTATGCCCAGCTCCTTGAGTTGTTTTGATGATGCGGGCTTTCTGCATCGGACTCAGTTTCACGAAAAGATCAGTGGTTTCAACAGCTTCGAGCAAATCATTATCGGTCATGGCATCCACTTCATTGCCGCTGATCACTGCTTGCTCAGGAATCCCGACTTCTTCGGCTACGTGTTGGGTGATGATCGCATTGTCACCTGTCAGCACTTTCACCCGAACGCCATGAGCATGCAGCAAGCTGACCGCTTCTTTGGCGTCTGGCTTGGCGGGATCGAGAAAACCCAAAAAGCCTGCCATGACCATATGTTGCTCATCATCAGTCGTGTAAATGCGTTGTTCATGGACATCCGTACGATAGGCAACCACAATCATGCGCATGCCTTGCCCACTCATCATGGCATTGGTTTGCTCAAGCTGACGTTTGCGTTCGTCAGTTAACGGTAGGATCTCACCATGAAGCTGAACCTGATCACAGACCGCCAACATTTCTTCAAAGGCACCTTTTGTGATCATCCATTGGTGGTCGTGATTGGCTACCACCACTGTCAGTCGCCGGCGTTCAAAATCAAACGGAATTTCATCAATTTTTTCTAATCCCGCTGGCAAGTCCACAATTTCGTCGTGATGTTCTTTCACATAATCAACCACGGCTGTATCCATGAGATTGTGCCAACCGGTTTGATAATTAGCATTCATATAAGCCAACCGCAGCACTGCTGGATCGGTTTTGCCGGTGGCATCCACATATCGCATCACCACAACCCGGTCCTCAGTGATCGTGCCAGTTTTATCGGTAAAAAGCGTATCAATGGCGCCCAAATTTTGAATGGCATGTAGTCGTTTAACGATTACTTTCCGCTTCGACATCGCCAAGGCGCCTTTTGCTAAGTTGCTGTTGACAATCATTGGCAACATTTCCGGCGTGAGTCCAACGGCCACTGCTATTGCGAAGTAGAAAGCTTGTGACCAATCCTGCTTCGTCACGCCATTGATGACAAATACGACTGGTACGAGCACGAGCATCATCCCGATCAACAACCGACTGATGGCTCGCATACCGCGCTCAAAACTGGTCGGATCCGTTTTGCCGCTAATCTGACTGGCCATATCACCAAAGTACGTCGCATCCCCAGTCTTCAAAATAACCGCAGTCCCAGAACCGGAAATAACGTCTGTGCCCATAAAAACTAAATTAGGATAGTCAAAGACACTAATATCAGCATCCTGTTCGTAGACTTCAGCGCGCTTTTCCACTGGCATCGCTTCGCCGGTGAACGAAGACTGGTTAATAAATAGATCGTGGGTGGCCACTAAATAGGCATCGGCCGGGATCATATCCCCAGTGGCAAGCTGGACGACATCCCCTGGCACGACGTCATCCATCGGCCGTTCCTGCGTCTGACCATCACGCGTCACCGCTGTTGTGTTCGCAATCAAGGCAGCCAAGGCATGGCTAGCTTTTTGAGAGCGGTATTCTTGCCAAAAATGAATCGTCACCGACAGCACAATCATCAGACTCATCATCATCGCGCCATCATAGTCAGCTGTCGCAGTCGATACTGCCACCAAAAAGACCAACACCCAGACAAACGGTTCATTAAAAGCCGAAAGTAAAATCAAATACCATGGGCGCGGATGTTGGGTCACAACAGTATTCGCGCCGACTGCTTCTAAGCGATCCGCAGCTTCGGTACTGCTCAAACCATCTGGATTGGTTTTCAATGCTTGGTAGACTGCTTGATCGCTCATTTGACTGTAGCGCGTCAATGCTGCCGTTTTTTCTTGGGTCGAGGCGCCATGCCCCGACATCGTCTTCTTTAGCATGCTTATTCTCCTATAAGATACGCTGGCAGGCCAAGAAACCGCCACCATGAGGACAATAGAAAAATGAGCTTGATACACCCATTCTTTCCGTGATCATGTATGATGAGGTTGTTGAACGTGCTGGCATATGCGCTTAAGTATCCCCCAAACGTGTAAGCGTGCGGGCAATTAACTTTAACAAAAGGTTACCGTGAATGTAAGATAGTTGTCAAAGATAACCATAGTAAGGAAAGCCTAAAAATTTTTAAAGGGGAGGTTCATGATGCAAAAATCTGCACTTGATCAAGCCGCTGCTATTCGCGCCGGGGTGCTGTTTCCAGCAGAATTGATTGATAGTACTCGTGAGAAAATGACGGCATTAAACCCAGCGCTCAATGCCATTACCTGGACCCGTTTTGAAGCAGCCAAGCAGGACGCCAATCAACTGGAAGATCACGGTCAACCGTTTTTCGGCGTGCCGTTGATCCTGAAAGGCTTGGGTCAAGACTTTGCTGGCGCTCCAGCAACTTTTGGCAGTCGCTTCTTCGCCAAAGCCAAGTCCGAACACACCAATAACTTTGTTAAGGCCTTGCAACGGCTAGGCTTCATCATCGTTGGTCAAAGTAATGTACCGGAATTTGGTTTTAAAAACATCACAGATGCAGAACTTTATGGCCCCGCCCGTAATCCGTGGAACCGCGACTATTCGCCAGGTGGCTCTTCCGGTGGCGCAGCAGCAGTTGTGGCTTCAGGTATTAGTCCGCTGGCAACCGGTTCTGATGGTGGCGGTTCGATCCGCATTCCCGCTTCTTTTTCCGGCTTGATCGGTTTGAAGCCAACCCGTGGCCGCGTGCCAACCGGACCTGGTGAGTGGCGTGGCTGGCAAGGAGCATCCATCAACTTCGCCTTGACGAAAACCATGGCCGATACAGCAGCGCTACTTCGTGGGCTTGCCACAACCCAGCTAGCTGCTCCCTTCATCGCGCCTCCATTACGCTTAGATCTCGTTGGCGATACACGACCACTGAAGATTGCTTACACCACAACATCGCCTGTTGGCACCCCTGTCAGTGACACCGCTGTTAAAGCCGTCGAAACCGCGGCGGATGCGTTGCGAGCAGCAGGACACCAAGTCGTTGCGGCTGCCCCTGATGTTGACGGTACTGCTTTAATGAAGGCGTACTACATGATGAACGGCGGCGAAACTGCAGCCATGTTTCAGGCATTTGCCGCCCAAACTGGCAAGCAGGCCACCGCTGCCGACATGGAGTTGATAACTTGGGTGATCTATCAGGCCGGCTTGCACACCTCTGCAGCCGACTACAGTCTTTCACTTGGTGCTTGGGATCGCGCAGCAGAGGCTTACAGCCATTTCCATGACACTTATGACCTGCTGCTGAGTCCAACAACAGCCAAAACAGCGCCCCGCATCGATGCCGTTTTACAATCGCCAGCCATCGTTGCTAAAATGCAACACGCCGCTGAGCTGGCACCGCAGGAACAACAAGAGCTGATTTGGGATCTTTTTGAACCCAGTCTTGAATATTCGCCATTCACGCAACAAGCCAATCTAACCGGTGCGCCCGCAATCAGCTTGCCGACCGCCATCTCACCTGAAGGCTTACCACTGGGCATCCAATTCACCGCCGCCAAAGGCCGTGAAGATCAGCTCCTGCGCATCGGCTACTGGTTTGAACAACAAGGCTTGTTGAAAATGTTACCTGCATCGCTAAAGGAGAAGATCTAATGGGCTCACTTGCTGAATGGTACCAACGCATTCCCACGCCTGATGATTTAACCCGGGTCGAATCACTTTTCGCTAACATTCAGGCACAATTCCCGCAACTCAAGCTCGAATTCAAGTGGAATCAGCCCATGTTCACTGACCATGGTACGTTTATTATGGGCTTTAATCCGTCCAAAAAGCACCTTGCTGTGGCCATCGAGCCGCAAACCATGACGCGTTTCATCCCGCAAATCGACAAAGCCGGTTACGACCATAGCCAAATCATTCGCTTTCCATGGCACAAACCACTAGACGAGCAGTTGATCCACGAACTCATCGCCTACACGATTGACCAAAAGAAAGATGCGACTACTTTCTGGCAGCGATAGACGTGGCATTTTTCGGAAAACAAAAAGCCTTGAATCCGATAGTATCTAACGTTTGCTATCCTCGAATCAAGGCTTTTTATTTTGAACCTCACTTGCTTTTTACCTCATCCACTCCGGCTCTATAGTTCACGTACCGCGCCAGTGCGAACAGATAGTCGGACAAGCGATTGCTGTATTGTAAAATCACCGGCTCAAGCGGTTGACCCTTAGCATCCAACTGATCCAATGATCGCTCGGCGCGGCGGGCTACTGCTCGGCCATATTGTAAGGCTGCCGCCAGCGGATGGCCGCCAGGTAGCACAAAGGCCGTGATTTTCGGAACCGCCGCCATCATTTTATCGATCGCCGTTTCCAATTCCTGTACGTGATCTGCGGTAATCGTTTGATGCCGCGGCACCGCAACATCGGCCAACAGCTCGTACAATTCGCGCTGCCGAGCTTCGAGGTCCTCAGCCAACCAATCAAAGTCTGGCGTGGCTTTAGCCTGCGAGGCAACATAGCCTAGCCATGAATCAAGCTCGTCTAAATCACCTAATGCGACAATCTGGGGAGAAAACTTTGGCACCTTTTTCCCGTTAATCTGTTTAGTGTCGCCATGGTCACCGACTTTTGTGTAAAGTTTCAAAATGTGCGCCTCCTCGATCAAAACGTTGCAAGCCCTGCCGTAAAATGGCGAGTACGATCGGGTAAAAAACTAGATTACCGATGGCATGATACGTGTCAAACGGTAACCCACTCACATAGTACGCCCAAAAGCCGAGACCATTCAAACTGCCAATCACCGCCATGCCTAAACTGACAATGAAGCCGTATAGATACCCTAGCAAGCCGGCAAGACCGATTTGCAGCCAAATTCGGCGACGAATAACTGGCAAAATGGTTACCATAACAATCACAATCACCATGCAGCACGCATAAGCAACAATCTGCGGCAGTGTCCAGAGTCCAAAGCCAAGAAATAAATTGGACACGATCAAGGTGCTCATGGTCAAACTGAAGCCCCAGCGAAAGCCGAGCAACAGCGTGACAATCATTAAAATATCAGTGACAGGCTGCACATTCGGAATAGGGACTTTAACAATCCGCAAAACCGTACATAAAGCGGTCAATAGACCAAGCAAAGCCACCGCCCGAACAGGCGATGGCTTTGTTGCTGATGGCTGCGACTTCATTTGGTGACACTCAGGTCAAACACCACTTTATCGTGATTCTTGACCGGTTGTTCCGTGGCTCCCTTTTTGGCCATCTTGCCATTAATCGTGTAGAGCCAGTAAGTCTTTTTGGCCACGTTTTGCTTCTTGCCAGCAATTTCGGTGATGAAACCTTTAGAAGCCTTCACCGTCCAGCCTTTCTTCAAGCCAGTCATCACAACCGACTTTTTAGGCTGATCAATCGTTTTCTTGGCAAAAGCCTTGCCATTTTGCTTCAATTGGTAAGTCACCACAATCTGGTTAGATTTGCTGCTGCTTTTGGCTGCACTTCCAGAATTGCTGCACCCAGCCAGCACAAACATCGCAACGAAAAAGACCACTAATGAACGTAAAACTTTCTTCAAAATAAACTCCTCCACACTTTTTATTTAATTGGGCAAGCGCCACCGGCACAATCGGTTTGATCCACGAGTTCAAGGTCCTTTTGATCATGATCCGCGTTTTGAACTGCAAAGACAGCTGCAACGGACCCGTGAATCGCGGCACACTTCTGCTTGTAGGTTTTGACATCAATGGGTTCCTTAGGTGCTTGTTTGAAGCCAGCGCCCACATAAGGCAACATCGATGTCGATTTGATGACGTGGCGGTACTGAGAAAGTAAGCCGGCGATTTGATCGGCCTCTTTTGGCTGGAAGGTGACTGTGCAACTGACTGCATTGTCGGACCAGTACGTCTGCAAAAAGGCCTGCGTGGCAATCTGCTCAGCAATTGACACCGTTCCGGCTGAGGCAAACGCAGGATCATCGGCGTGGGCGGCACGAATTGGGAATTCAACCACTATTGTGCCTTTTGTGTAAACATCTGGTTCAATGTGATAGCCGCATGCCTGCAAAGCTGGCAACAACGGATCGTTGCCTTGGAAGCGAATACGTTGGATCAGATAACCCGCATAATGAAAATGCATCCCTTCTGAAACACCGGCGAGTTTCGCCACAGTCCCTGAAGGCTTAACCGTTGTGTGCTTCCGCGACGGCTCGCAGCCCAAAGCATCTGAGTATGCTTGATCAGCATCCACCACAGCGTGATACAGACCATCAACGGCTTGCTTAATTTCCGGATCGTAAATCGGCTTCTGAACCATTTTACCAGTTCGCGGATCAACGACTGACTCAAACCCGCTCACGACTCGCCGGCCAAAGTCATTCAGGAACCAGTCCTGAATACCGGACATTGAAACGCCGATACGCCGGTTCTTCTTGATGATGTCACGCGAAACCTGCCAGTCATAATGACTAAAGATCACTCGCTTGGCGAATCGTGCCGCCAATGTGAAGGCCTGTTTCAGCTTCCAGCCTTGTTCAACTGCAACAACTGGAAAGACTTCAAACAGATTGCACGGTTCCCCATTGGCCAAGGAAATCTCACCGCAAGGGTTGGTGCCTTCAACATCAGGATCATTTTCTGCATTTTCGCCATCAGCAATCCGGCCAAACCGCCGCGACAGATCAAGATTCACAATCCCGGGTTCGCCATTTTTGGCAATGGCGTGGGCAATCGGCGAGTAAGCATCGAATTGTGTATTGATCGCAACACTATTGTTCGACGCCCAACGATGATGATAAAGCTGCTTTTGATCCTGCTTCATCGTGATAAAATCGTCATCGTCTGCTGAGCCGAGTGACATTTCAGCGGAGCGCCGAACATTGCCAGCAACGACTGTTTTACCGATCAAATTACCAATATCAGTCGCATCCACCGCCGTCAAGTGTTGGCCAACGCGAGCATTGAGCAACTTGTTGATATCCAATAACATCTCAATCAATGGCATCGGTCCAGAGGCAGTACCGCCAAAACCGTGAATTCGTGCACCCTTTGGCCGAATGTTGGTGATATCTAAAACCAGTTTTGTCTGACCGCTTGGATTAGTCGCGGCAAAATGATGGTCGATCACTTTCGCGTTGGCTAACACCCAACCTTCTCGCGTATCTGGCAAGGCACAATGATCAGCCTGTTCACCGGCATGTGCTTTTTCCCACTCGTCACGGTCAACCGCACCCATTTTCAAAGAATCAGCATAACTCGCGCTATTGCGGCCAATCACAACCGTCAACTCAAGCTTGGTCGCAACAGGTGGCAGCTTTGCAATATTATCCTTTGTCACCGAAAACCCAACGCCGCCGCCCTTCATCAGTTCATCAAACATGAAGGAGTATGGCATCGACACAGCCGGCTGCGAAGCGGGATAATCTTCAGGCACAATGTGTGATTGGCCATAAGGTTGCGGGCGAATGGCGATGAACCAGCAATTGTTCAAGGCATCGCCATTGCGCTTTTGATAATCTGTTCCGGAAATCCACAAATTACGGCCTGAAGGTGTGCCCGCCAAACCATAAATCAGTTTAAAAAGATTCCGTGCTTCTTTTTGCAATGTTTCAACGACCTTGGGATCAGGATTCGCTGTATGTAGGCGCGGATCAAGGTTAATGTTACCTTCAACCACGCGCTTGACGGTTTCGTCCCAGTTTTCAGTGCGTTGAGCATCTGGCAGCCACCGAGCATAAGTACGTTTATAAGTGACCCAGCCAAGTTCACCCCAATGTGGTTTTATTTCTTTTTTAACCTCGGCAATAAAAGCTGGTGCCAAGGTGATTGGTTTCGTCATAACTTGCATATCCGTACCTCCCGTATACAAGATATGGTATATCCTCACGGAGCTTATATCAAGATATAGATTTAACAATAACAACTGGTTAGATGACGGTAACTGGTGGCCGACAGTGCGTTCGCCTTTTCCAGAAAATCCTGAGCAAATTAAAAAATCGTCAGAGCAAAAACGTCTCCGACGATTCCTATGTGTTCAAGTTAGAAAACCGGACCAACATATGGTCGAACCAGCACATGTGCTAAATCTAGCGTCTTGAGCTCGGCAATTTCTTGAACGAAACAAGTGATCGAGCCAGCTAACATCAGGTTCATTGGCATCTTGCCAACTTGAACGGCGACGATCGGCATATGATGCGCATAGGCGTACCCGATTTCAAAAGCCGTGCCAGGATCAGGCGTATCGCCAACATAATCTAGGATAGCCACCATGGTTGTCGCCTGATGCAAGCCTTGAATGTCTTCACCAAAGACCTGACGCTGCCAGCCTGGTGAATTTTCTTCCAATTTAGCTTTATTAGTATCATCGCGGGGTGAGAAAACACCGGTCACCGACTTGTTGACCTGCAATGCTGCCAAGACTTGATCAAGTCGCTTTGTTTGAGCCGCATCAAAAAATGGTGCGGCGACATAGATTTGTGCCATTTAGTTTCCTCCCACTTTTGTGACGTGCCCAGCAGCACTAAAAATCACGCTGCCGCTGCCATAAATATTCAACAATGTCGTGATCGACAAGCCGATTTTCATGCAACAGGCTGTGTGCAGCCCGCGGGCCGCGGATCACGACCTCGGTGTAATCTTTGATGCGGTCTTTGACCAAATAGCGAATTGCAAAACTGCTGTTGATCGCCACTTCACCATCATGGCGGCCGCCAATTAGTAAATCGCCAGCGATATTCAGCCACCGCAGATTTGCCGGTAAATTACCAATTGTCTTTTGAAACTGTTGATAAATCGGTGCAGCATGTTCCGGCCCGGTGCGGGTCAACCGCCAATTTAAGATTGGTGATCGTTGCGCCACCTCTAAATCATTCATCGGCGCAGCAATCGTGACTAGATTGGCGACAGGCACTGTCGGCTTGCTCAAAAGATATAGGACAGCTGTGACACCACCCATCGAATGGCCGACAATGTTCACCTCTGCAAACGCCTGTTGCGTTTGCAACGCTGTGATCACCTTTTCCAAGCCATGCAACTGAGCTGCTGGACGCACCGCCTTATCTGTGAACAACACTTGGACTGCTGCATGATGATTTAGGTTAAGCTGCCCACGCAAATGCACCTTGCCATCTGGCGCAACAATCGCTACAACATCTTTGCTGAGTCCATAACGGCGCTGGAGCCGCCAGAGCATATGCCCAAACGAATAGCGTGTGCCAAGGTGCCCAGGAATAAACAAAGTAGGTACCGGATCCATCACCAGCGGAACCGGTTGATACCCCGGCCGTGCCAGCAACAAATAATCTGCCAGACCGCCTACAACCACGACAAGACCAATGGCCGCAACGATCCAGAACCAGCCGCTCATGAGCTAAGCCTACAGCTTGTCGACTTGATCGAAATCCAGTTCCGCGGTAACTTCGCGGTCGAACATTTCGGTGACAACTTTCAACTTCATCTTTTCCTTATCAACTGCCGTGACTTTACCGTGCATACCGGTGAAGGCACCATCAATAATCGTCACTGGTTCGCCAACATCGAATTCAACGTCATTGTGACGGGTACTCATACCCATAGAATGCAAAACATTGGCAACTTCTTCAGGCAATAGTGGTGCAGGCTTAGAGCCAGCGCCGTGAGAACCGACAAAGCCGGTCACACCCGGTGTGTTACGAACAACGAACCATGATTGATCAGTCATCACCATTTCAACCAACACGTAACCAGGGAAGGTCTTTTTCATTTCGATCTTCTCTTTACCATTCTTTTGTTCATGTTCTTCTTCTTCAGGCACAACCACACGGAAAATATAATCGTCCATGTTCATACTGCTAGTCCGCTGTTCAAGGTTGGTCTTCACCTTATTCTCGTAACCGGAATAAGTATGCAACACGTACCAGCGTTTTTCTGCCGATGTAACTGTTTCAGCCATAATGCGTCTCCTTTAAGTGTTTTGAGTCAAAATAAAAAACCGTCATCGAAGGCGGTTTTTGCACTGACAAGAGTATACCAAAAAATTGGCGGTTTGTCAGGCATCAGTATAGGAAAGCCTGAAAGATCATGTTAATGACCCAATCAACTGCCGCAAAATAAATGGCAAAGATAATGGAAGTCATGATGACGGTGAAGGTATCACGCCGCGTTTGCCGAGCAGTCGGCCAAGTGACGGCTTTCATTTCTGCGAAAACACTTTTGATAAATTTCATCATTCTGCTCCTTCCATGTTTACTTTGTCTCTTGATGGACCGTTACCCGGCCACAGTGTTTACAAAATTTTTTTAAGGTTAATCGTTCTGTTCGTTTTGGGTTTTCGGGAACAAAATAATTCCGTTGCCCACAAACCGAGCAAGCAAGTGCTACTTTCTTAGCTGTCATGATGTTCCCTCCAGTCACGTCCAATATCTTACCAAGATTATGGGGAGATGGCAAGCAGTGAGGGTGAGCCATAATTTCTTCGTAGAACTTGGGCTTCATTCAATCCCGAATAATCGTAGGAAGATCCTAGGCGAAAAGTTTTCTTGCCGTGCCAAACTCCGCAATCTTCGGCCAGCTGGGGTGCCGACGCGTAGCTAGCGCGGAGACGGCGACAAAGCCCGGTCGCTGTGTTGTTTGCACGGCTGAGCCCCATCTGGCCTACGATTGCTTCGCCTTGGCACTATGGTCTTTAAAATCGCAATCAATAATCCACGAGAAGTCAAAAAAGAATACCCAACCACAGCGTCAGCAACAACGTACCACCAACAGTTAATAATGATTGAATCGTGAAAATAAAGGTTTTATCTTTACTTGGTTTGCTTGTGTAACGGCGAGTATTGTTGCGTACTAGCGGCCAAGTTGCTAGCACTAGCAGGCTCCAAAGTGGTAACGCGCGGGTTAGGACACCTAGAATCAGCGCAGCGAAAGTGATGAACGGGATGAGGCGGTACCATTGCAAGGCGCGTTTGCGGCCTAGGAAGTATGGCAAGGTGAAGCGCTGATTTTTGATATCTTGATCCATGTCGGCAATGTTGTCAGCAAACATCACGGCGGCATTTAGAATGATAACTGGCAAAGCCGCGAGTAAAAGTTGCAGGAGCCAGCCTAGATCAAATGAAAAGGTGAAGGTGCGCCGTCCCAACATCAAATTAAGCGGACTTGGGGCGGGCATGTTGATCAGCACAGCAATGATGAAAGTACCATAACCTTCCACAAAACCGGCTAACAACTCACCTAGGGGCAGACGGGACAAAGGAACCGGGCCAAAGGTATACAGAATAGCCACACCAACACCAATCGCGCCGATCACGAGCAGACTAAGGTTGGTGCGCATGACCAAAATGATGCCTAATATGACACTCACCAGCAAAATCACGATGGTCAAGGCGAGCATCCCCCACGGTGACAGGTGCTCACGGCCAATAATATTTTGCCGTTGCTGATAGCTTTGATCTTTGGCTTTAAAATAATCCTGAACATTGTTAAAACCAGTCACAAACAAGGCAATCGCTAACTGCGCAAGCCCATAGATCAGGCTATTGACCCATGAAAATTGCTGAAATGCCCAGCCTGCATAGCTAATGCCCAGCACAAATGGCAACATGCTAGCCGCCTTAGCGGGTAATCGAATAAATTCCAGAAAAAGTGGCCAAGTTAACCGATGATATGGTTCGCTCATAGGATCGCCCCCATTCCCAAGCCCAAGACCAGTAAACCATTTTCAATAACGAGATTGATGACCGCAGTATGAAAAGTACGCTGTTTGCTGGGGTCACGAATGAATCGGTGGACATTTTTGATCACAAGCGGCCAAGCAAGTTCTATCACCAACGTCCAAGCTGGCAATGCACCAAAAATGACGCCAAAAATAATGGCTAAAAACCCAACATACGCCAGCAGCGCATACACGCGTGGCGACCACCAGCTACCCAAATACATCGGCAAAGTGTGCCGGTGATTACGCTGGTCCTCATCAAGATCCGACATGTTATTGGCTAACATAATATTAGCAATGGTTGCCATAGGCGTCACGCAAGCCAGCCCTAATGCAATGATGGCAATAAAGTCACCGCGCAAGACAACATTCGGCCACCCAAGATCCAGTGCCAGCAATCGACCCGGTGCAATATTGACATACGTGGCAATCACTGGAATGCCCAGTCCCATAACGATACCAGAGAAGATTTCACCAAGCGGCAGCCGTGACAACGGTAACGGTCCCCATGTATACAAAATGCCAATGGCAAAACAGGCCATGCCCATCAATAATAGTAGCCAATCTGTCCGCCAAACCAGCACCAAGCCGATCAATGAGGCGACAATCAGCATACCGATAATCATTTTTTCTACCAGCTTGGGTGCTAAATTTGCCCGGCCAATGACATTGGTGGTTGTTTGATAATGTGCATCTTTAGCCTTACGATAGTCCATCAAATTGTTAAGTGCAGTGGTCATCATGTCAAAAAGCAGCATCGCCATAAAAAACAGGATCGTATTCACGGCATTAAAAGTGTGAAAATACGTCACCGCAAATAAAGTGCCAATCGCAAACGGCAAGATACTCGCAAGTTTCGTGCGAATTTCAACGAGCTCAAAAAATACCGACAACGGCATAAACTACCCCCTTATTTTTTTAACGTCCCAAGTGTATAGCCTGAATCCTTCAAAAGCTTAAACTTGTCCTTCAACCCTGAGCTGACATAAACCTTTTTATCTTTCGTAATAAAAATAGCATCGGCATACTTCAGCTTTTCAATATAGGCCATCCCACCAGCTAAGCCCTTGTCAAATGTTGCGGTTGACAAGGCATCGCCATCGACACTCTTTTTGGTCACAATGGAAACGCCCATTAAGTTATTGTCGAACGGATAGCCGGTTTTAGGATTCATCAAATGCATATAGATTTTCCCATCGACCTTGAGATACCGTTCATAAATACCAGAGGTCACGACCGTCATGTTGCTAGCTGGCAGTGTGCCGATAGCTGTCCCGCGTGGCTTCTTCGGATCTTGAATGCCGACGTTCCAATCTTTTTTCACGTTCTTTGGGCTCTTGCCCATCACATAAATATTACCGCCCAAGTCGATGATCGCAGTGGTCACGTTCTTGGCCTTGAGGGTTTTAACAACTTCATCCGTAATAAACCCTTTTGCAATCCCGCCGAGGTCAATCGCCATGCCCTTTTTCTTGAGATAAACGGTTTGCTTCTTGGCATTCAAAACCACATCCGGATAATGCACCAAAGGCAGACGCTCATCAATTTCACTTTGTGCTGGCTTTCGAGCATCCGCAAAGCCTATGTGCCAGAGACTGGTGATCGGACCGATTGCCAAATCAAAAGCACCCTCGGAATTTTCGCTGTAATGTTTGGCAGCAGCGATGACACGATAAACACTGGGGGTCACGTGCACAGGTTTGATGCCAGCATTTTTGTTAACCGCATCCACCTCTGACCCTTTTTGATTGACCGTCAACTCATCAGCCAATTGTTGGACGCGGGCAAACGCCGCATCCAAAGCACCTTGCTTGTCCTTGTCATAGATTTTCACCGTCACCACGGTTCCCATCAGAAACTGGGTATCCGAATACGGATCGCCTTCGACTAACGTGCGCTTTGCTGCCGTTTTGCCGGCACAGGCCGTTGCGACTAATGCCAGTAACATCAGCAGAACGACTACAAATCGTTTCTTCATCATTTTCCTCCAAACGTCCGCAGACTTTGAAACCTGCTCACGCTCTGTCATTATATAGGGACTTTGCGGCATAAGAAAAGAACCTGTTCAAAAAAGTTCTGAACAAGTTCTTACTTGGTTGAGCAATCGTACTAGACCGATTGCATCACCGAACGTCACAAAAGTGTGACATCACATTAGTTGTTATAAACAATATTGTCGACTTCAATCTTGTTAGTGTTGCCATTTTGAGCAGCATTGACAAGTTGGTCAGCATACAAGATGAAGGTATCGGAACTGTGGGTCGCACCGGAAACAACATCAACCTTGGCTGGTGACTGTTTAGCAACCAGTGACTTATTCAGTTCAGGAATGTATTCCTTAGGGCCGACTTTGTTGACCTTCTTCATATTTGCTTCGTACTTCGTATCAAGCGTCTTGGACTTGCCATCTTTGTTAATGTTGTCGTAGTTGCTCTCTGTGATCTTGCCATCCTTAACTGTGATGGAGAAGGTGACACGATAACCGTTGAAGTAGTTCTTTTCTTCAAGTGTGTAGGTCCCGTCCTGCATCTTGCCGGTGTTGTTAACTTCGATTGTCTTTGTATCGCCAGCTTGTGCAGCTTGGATCAATTGCTGTGCATAGTTCTTAAAGGTCATACTGGAATCAGTCGCACCAGAGATAACATCAATAGCGCCAACGTTGGTTCCATTCTTTTGGAAGGACTTGTTCAATTCTGGGATGTATTCCTTCGGGCCAACTTTAACCTTAGCCTTCATTGCCTTTTCATAAGCGACATCCTTTGTCTTGGACTTGCCGTCTTTGTCGACGTAATCATATTTAGTAGAAGTAATCTTGCCATCTTTAACGGTCATCGCCATTTGTACTTTATAGCCATGATCATAGCCGGTTTCATCCAACTTATAGGTGCCATCTTTCAGTGCACCGCCAGCAACCTGTTTCTGTGATGATGATTTCTTAACCACTTTGCTGCTAGATGCTTTACTGCTTGTTGAATTTTTACTGCTGGAACTACTGCTGCCACATGCACTTAAAACTAAAGCAGACAGTGCAACAACGGCTGTCCCCGTCACAACTTTACTTAACTTCATGACATTTACCCCTTTTGCAGTTAGTTACTGCGATATTGTGTTTTCAATCACATAATTAGTTTAGCTAGTCACTTAGAAAAAATCAACTTATTACGGGTATTATAAGCGCTTTCTCATTTTCTAATATCGCGACGTAGACCGGATTTCTGTGTTTTTTTACACAAAAATGTTCGGATTTAGAAAAAGACGTCCGGAACGTTAGACATTAAGTAAAATTAAAGGCTATAATGGCTTAGACACATACTTGTGAATAGTATGGTAAAGCAAATGGTAAGGAGTGTTATGCATGGCGAAAACCAATATCGTCGTGGTTGGCGCGGGGTTTGCCGGGGTATATGCGACAAAGCACCTGGCCAAGCACTACAAACGCAATAAAGACGTGACGATCACGCTGATCGATCGCCACTCGTACTTCACCTATGTCACTGAGCTGCATGAAATCGCAGCGGATCGTGTTCCGGAAGATGCGATTCAATATGATTTGCAGCGCCTGTTCAACCGGCGTAAGAACGTCAAGGTTGTGACAGATAACGTGACAGGCATTGATCGTGATAAGAAAGAAGTTGTCACGGAAAATGGCAGCTTCCCTTATGATTACGTGATCTTAGGCATCGGTTCGCAGCCAAATGACTTTGGCACACCGGGCGTTGCCGAACACGGTTTCACTTTGGGTAAGTGGGAAGACGCGATTCGGCTGAAGCGGCACATTGAAGATGTCGTTCGCCGCGGTTCTGAGGAACACGATCCAGCAAAACGCAAGGCATTGTTGTCCATTGTGATTGTTGGTTCCGGTTTTACTGGGACAGAAACAATCGGTGAACTGCGTGACTGGCGCGACACACTGGCAAAACAGTACAAACTTGATCCAAATGAAATCCAATTCAGCTTGATGGAAATGGCTCCGACCATTATGAACATGCTGGATCGCTCAGATGCCGATAAAGCTGAACGTTATATGGAAAAGCGTGGCATCAAGGTCATGAAGAACACTGGCGTTGTCGGTGTTCATGAAGACCATGTTGATTTGAAAGACGGCTCAACTTTCCCAACCTGCACCTTGGTATGGACGGCTGGGGTTAAGGCAACTGACCAAGCGAAGGACTTCGGTTTGAAGCAAGGCCGGGCTGGCCGGATCTTAGTAAAGAACAACATGGAATCCCAAGACGATCCAAGCATTTATGTTGTTGGGGATGTTTCCTTAGTTGATCAAGACGGTACTGGCAAAGGCCAACCGCAAATTGTTCAAGGTGCTGAAGCCACTGCGCTTACTGCTTTGACCAATATTGAAGCTAAGCTTGAAAACAAACAACAAGTTGAATACAAAGCGAACTATTCTGGCTTCATGGTCAGTCTCGGTTCTAAGTATGGCGTCGCTAACATCATGGGGTGGCTCCATCTTTCCGGCTTCTTTGCGATGTTGATGAAGCATTTGGTCAACATGCTCTACTTCATCCAAGTTTATTCCGGTTATTATTTATTCCAGTACTTCATGCACGAATTCTTCCGGACACGTAACGGCCGTAACATGTTCCGCGGCCATCTGTCTCGGCAAGGTAACGTTTTGTGGACACTTCCTGCCCGCCTCACGTTGGGTGCCATGTGGTTGATTGATTGCTGGCCAAAGATTCAAGGCAAGGAATCATGGTTCATTGATAAACTGCGTCTGCCGTTCACGTGGCTGCAGCCAGCCGCAACCAGTGGTGCTTCTGCTGCTGGCGCCGACGCAACCAGTGCAGCAACCGGCGCTGCTGCCGGTGCAGCAAAGGCAACGAAGACTGTCTTCTCACTGTCCTATCAGTATGGAAACGATCCAATGATGGTCTTTGAAAAGATGCCAAACTGGTACTACAGTATCACCAAGGCATTGATTCCAAATCAGCAAGTCGCCTTCTTTATGCAAAAAGCCATGACCATCATGGAAATCTTGATTGGCCTTGCATTGGTTGCCGGCCTGTTCACATGGTTGACCTCTGCAGCGACTATCGCCTTTGTCGGTGTCTTCTGCTTAAGCGGTATGTTCTACTGGGTTAACATCTGGATGATTCCAATGGCGTTCGCCTGCATGAATGGTTCTGGCCGGGCATTTGGGCTTGATAAGTGGGTTGTCCCTTATCTCCAGAAAGTCTTCGGTAAATGGCGTTACGGCACACCGCGATCCTTGTACGGTACCGACACGCTTAAATAACTGTCTACACAAAAGGCTCTGGGTGGACTTACCTAGAGTCTTTTTTCAAGAGCGGGAAGCTGTTGTGACCATCTTTTCCGGCCATAACTGCTCCCCGTCCTTCGTGTTCAGGCGTAGCATAAACTGCATGCCATGAACATGAACTTATCCAGCGGTTTAGATTGGAGCACCAGCATGAAACAGCCCAGCACATTCAAACGTTATCTCAAAATGATTCGGCCTTTCGATTGGATCATCGTTGGCGGTCTGTTCCTTGCGGCCTTCATTCCTTATGTCATCTTTGCGGTACACGAGAATCAGCAGCAACAAGCTGAACCACAACGTGTGCTCACAGCTATCGTCACGCATGACGGCCATGAGGTTTACCGCAAACGACTGACTGGCCATACCGGCACCAGTCGTTTCACCTACCGCGCTAAAGACGGCGATTGGAACAAAATCGAAGTTAAAGATGCAAGTGTCGCAATCACAGAAGCTAACTGTCAAGATCAGGTCTGTGTCCGGCGCGGACGCATCACCAAGCCTGGGCAAACCATCGTCTGCTTGCCGCATAAACTGCTCATCGAAATTAAAGCAAACAAAGGCGGCGGAAGTACAGGGGGTATGGTGACTGAATGAGCACGTATAAAGCTGACCGTACCCGACAATATATTTATATTGCCCTACTCTGCGCCCAAGGGGTCATTATTGGCCTCCTTGAACGCATGATTCCGTTCCCGTTCGCCTTTGCACCTGGGGCCAAACTAGGCTTAGCAAACCTGATTACCATCATTTCTCTGTTTACGATGTCGATCCCCGACAGTTTTATCCTAATGTGTCTACGTCTCTTGCTCACCACCCTACTTGGCGGCACGCTTTCAACATTCCTTTACAGCGGCGCTGGTGCCGTCTTGTCTTGGTTTGGCATGCTGCTCATTAAACAATTAGGGGAAAAACGCGTCAGCATGATCGGCATCTCGGCAGCCGGCGGCATTTTGCACAATGTTGGCCAGCTTTTAGTGGCATCGTTGATCGCCCAAAGCTGGACTGTCATGCTTTATCTGCCGGTACTTGCTTTTATGGGCATCCTTGCTGGCATCGCAGTCGGCATCGCAGCCAACTTTCTTTTTGAACACATCGATATCTTGCGGCGACTGCGCTACGACCGAACCAAGCGCCGCAAAAAAGGAGCTACACATGAAAATTCATCCCATGTGGCATGAATACCCAACGTTAGCGCCGGAGCTGGCTTCAGCGCTAGCCATGATCGAAAAACAGATCACGACCAACAACACACCGGTCGCCAAGGCAATCATGGAGATGATCAATGGCGGCGGCAAACTGTTGCGTCCCGCTTACTGTCTGCTTTTTTCACGGTTTCAAGACGTTGATCGCGAGAAGATGATCGCCTTGGCAGCGGCCATTGAAACCCTGCACACAGCGACCTTGATTCACGATGACATCATTGACAAATCGCCCACCCGCCGCAATCAGGTCACCATCCAGAAGCAATTCGGACCAGACACAGCGGTCTATGCCGGCGACTACCTTTTCGTTGTCTGCTTCAAGTTACTGTCGCATTATGCGTCAAGCTTACGCAGCATTCAGCAAGACAGCGGCAGCATGGAAAAGATTCTTAAAGGTGAACTGGATCAAATGGCCACTCGCTACCAAACCAAGATTACCATCGACGACTATCTTAAACAGGTTTCCGGTAAAACTGGCCAACTTTTCGCCCTCAGTTGCTTCATCGGTGCCTACGAAAGCGGCAGCAGTCCCACCTTTGCTAAAAACGCTGAAAAAATCGGCATGAACATTGGGATTGCTTTCCAACTACTAGATGACATCCTCGACTACACCAGTGATGACGACACTCTCGGTAAACCAGTGTGCGAAGATGTTCGCAGTGGCGTCTACTCTGCACCCTTGATCCTGGCCATGCAACGCAATCGGCAAGCTTTCTTGCCACTGCTAGCAAAAAAAGATCAGATCACCGATGCGGAAATGAATGAACTGCGCCAGCTCGTCATCCACCATCAAGGCGTTGAGCAAGCTTACGCCATGGCCCAGAAACGAACTGAACAGGCCATCGCCGGTTTGCAAAAACTACCAGCAGGCGCTGCGCAGGATGATTTGATTCGCTTGACGCAGAGCTTGTTGAATCGGAAAGCTTAATTGAACTGGCGTGATCTTAGCTGATGGATCGTAATTCCTGTACTGGACTCGTGACTCATTAGAATCCGCGTAATCTAGTAACGGTCTAAACTATAGAATCCTTTGACGTGCCAAACTCCGCAATCTCCGGCCAGATGGGTGGCGACGCGAAGCTAGAGCGGTGACGGCGCTTCGAGCCCAAAGCCCGGTCTCGAAGTCGCCTAACAACATCAGCTCCAAGCCCGGTCGCTGTGTTGTTTGCACGGCTGAGCCCCATCTGGCCTACGATTGCTCCGCCTTGGCACTGACGTCTTTAAAGCTGTCTTAGTAATTTAAATTTATCCATGCAGAAACAAAAAAGGTACAGCCAAAAGTAGTTGCTCTTTGCTAGCAGCATACTTTTGACTGTGCCTTTTTAATTTTGTTGGATGAATGGCTCGCCGTCAGCCATTTTCCCCATACTTAAGATAAAGCCCTTGGCCATTGGTTACTTATCCAAACGGTTGCTGGCAGCGCGATCACATACACGACCAAATCAAATGAGGTAAAGTGCGTGTCATAGAGCATAAAAAGATAAACGCTTCTTACCCCAAGTGATATTAGTTTGTGCTGCCAAAACCATCGAAGGATTTTCTTCATGAGTGAACCTCATTTTGACTATCTGACTCGCTTTGGTTATCTATGAAACCGATAACCATCACCGTTTGACATTATTGATTGTCGCCGTCGTGCTTTTCTCGTTGTGCCATAAAATAGGTGTAAGCAACCTGCAACGCCCAGATAATAGTTAGAAATACAGCCAAGATCACCGTTATGAAAACACTGCCTGATGTCCATGCAATCAATGCAATGGCCAGCACCCCAAAAGGAAACATCCACAAGGTCCGACGAAGCTTGCCACTATAACTCATCGCCAAGTAATTGAAGCCTCGATCCTTATTTTTATTTTCCACTAGTGAACCCCCTCTCGCTGAAAAGATCGGTTACAAATAAGAGCTTTTGCTAAAATTGGCTCTCAGCATAGCATGATTGATTTTTACAGACAACTTTTGATTTACACTAGTAGCAAAAAGACAAGACGCCTCAGCCTTCAATAGGCCGTACGCCTTGCCTTTATAACAATTCCATCACTTATGGGTCTGCGCTGCGACTTCTTTGCCAAACTCGGTTTGATCAAAATGATCGATGATGTCCTTAAGCTCAGCGTATCGCAGACTGGCGCCGAACAATGGACTACCTGGTTCAGTCATGATGCCGTCTGCTAAGTTATTGTGCACAACGGTATCAAATCCCATATGATCGACAAAAGCCGCCACAGTGGCAACCGCGTCGGGATCGTTGCCGGTCACAAACAGTGCTTTGCGTTTAGGATCGCCTTTGGGCCGCGCCTCTTCTTGCAAATTGTGATAGCCCATATGATTGAATGCCTTGACGATCTTGGCATCTTTGAAATAGGTCTGAACTTGTTCACTGGAAGTCGTACTTGGGTCTAAGACTTCTTCGCGAATGCCATCTGTTTCCCACCAGTAGTTCATCGCATCAATCACCAACTTGCCCTTCAGCAAGTCGGCATCAATGTGCTTGTAACGACTGAGTGGAATTGATAACAAGATAATGTCACTGTTAGCGACAACATCAGCATTTTCGGACGCAATTGCGCCAGGAACGAGTGTTTTAATGGTTAAGGCGATTTTTTTGACTGATCCCGAACCGGAAATACGTACTGTATAGCCGGCATCTAAAGCTAGACCAGCAAGGACAATGCCGACTTTTCCGGCACCGATGATACCGACGCGTTGAATAGCCATCATTTCACCGCCGCCTTTTCTGCCAGAATTTCCTTGACCCGCGGGATGACTTTCGTACCATACAGTTCAATCGTTCGTTCGCGTTGTGCCGCCGTTTGATTACCAGCCCCGTAGACAAGATCAAACCGGCCGAGATCAAGCAAGTCAATGGTCGCCGCCATGCGTCGGGCCACGGTCTCTGGATCGCCCACGTAGAAAGAGCCGACCTTGGTTTCGCCTTCAAACTGTTCCCGACTCATCGGCGCCCACCCACGCGTTAAGCCAATGCGATCAAAATTGGCTTTGATATTTTTAAACGCAACTTCAACGGCTTCGTCTTCGTCATCGGCAATGAAGCCGTGGGAATGGACAGCAATCGGAAATTCCGGTTTTCCGAGTTCCTTGGCCGCCGCGTGATATAACTCGATATACGGCTTGAACCGGCTCGCCTGACCACCGATGATTGCGATGATCACTTTGTAGCCAACATTGACAGCACGAATCACCGATTCCGGCGAACCGCCGATGCCAATGTAAGTTTCGAGTTTGCCGTTTTCGGTTTTAGGATAGACTTCCTGATTTTTCAAAGCAGCTCGGAATTTGCCCGACCAAGTAACCGCCTTTTCATTGCGCAAAGCATCATACAATCCCAATTTCTCGTTGAACAAGTCGTCATAATCGGTTAAATCATAGCCAAATAACGGGAAGGATTCAGTAAATGAACCCCGGCCCAACATGACTTGTGCTCGCCCATTGGACAGTGCATCCAAGGTCGCAAATCGCTCATAAACTCGTACAGGATCATCGGAACTCAGCACAGTCACTGCTGTTGCAAGTTTAACCTGTTTGGTGACCGCCGAAATAGCCGCCAAAACCGTTTCCGGGCTTGACACACTATAATCTGGTCGATGATGCTCACCAACACCAAAAACATCAATGCCCAAGTCGTCGGCCAGCTTCCCCTCGCGCACAATTTGCCGAATAGAAGCTGCTGCAGTTTGCAAGCTGCCGTCTTCATTTGCCACGATGTCACCAAAAGTTTCCAGTCCAAATTGTAAATGCTCAATATCTACCATCGAAGAGCCTCCCAACCGATAATGCTTACTTTTTGTAAGTTGATGATATTATCATAGGCTTTTTTAAGATGCATGGCAACCTTTTGGAGAGTGACCAGTCACACGATCAAATATAGGATTAAGCCGGCTATAGAAAAGTGACTTCCAAGTTGAGGAGAAGCCTGCAGTCACCAAAGCAATGCGAACCAATACATCCCATTAATACCGGCATTTTCTCATTTGATAAATCTCACCTGCGATACTGCTGTTAGCGTCTTGTCATCAACAAGAAGGCAACAACCCTAAACACGAATATACCGGCCTACTGGTTACGTTTCTGGCTCCCCAAATGATATTAAGAGCGCGCTCACAAGACACACTTACCGTCTCTCTGCGGTATGCGTTTCGAATGCTTCAGATATCGGTAAAAACAAGTTTGACTCTATCTTCACAAGTCGTTCATTTCGTGATAGCTTATTGATTAACCAAGCAGTCTTCCATTGATCACAACGAAGGAGCAAATTCATGAATCTACCTCAACGGCAACATAAATTTTTGTTGACCCCCAATGCTAATCTGCACATGCGTCCCTTAACATACTGTCTTTTAAGTACACTTCTATTCGGGCTTCCCTTTAGTGCCTTCATGAGTATGCTCATCTCCTACAGAAGACTTTGGGCAGTTCTTTCAGTTGTCGTCATATGTCTCATGATCTTCCTTGCCAGCATTATTACAGTCATTTCAAACGCCAAAAAAGAGACTTTGCCAAGCCTCTTTAAAACAAAACGGCGATGGTTAATCCAATTACTAGGAGCCCTTGTAGAAGCTGCTTCGTTTCTCTTCATAAAATTTTTAACTAGCCAATGAAGCATCCCCTTGTACAAGATCAATATTGAATGGCTGAAATTGCTGGACCTTGATCCCGAAAGTTTGTTGGCTACTAATGTTTGATTACAAAAAAAGACCCAGTAACTTCTCTTGTTCTGCTCATCCTGGCAGGACAAAATTGAAGTCCACTGTGTCTTTTTTTAATGTCATCAAATTTGAGAAGGTTGGGGCATCCCCATAACTACTCTTTCGGTTTCGGTCGCCGCTCCAAATGACGGCGCATTTTGTCTAGCAAGAATAGCTGGTCGTTATTCCACGGACTGTTGCGTCGGGCGAGATGGGCGGCGTAATTTGCTGTGTCGTGGTTGAATTCTCGATCAGAGCGCTGGACTTCTTTGAGAAAATCGCGCGAGCTGATCCGCAAGGCGCCGCGAGAGAAGACGGTCCATTGTTCAGCTTGGTCGCTAGTAACGACGACAAGTTGCACTAGCGGCGAGTTCATGTCCTGTGCGAGGCGTTCAATGTAACTATCAGCGGTTTCATCTTCTTTAGTGAAGACGACTTGCAGATCCCATTTGGCATAACTTTTACCAATACCGGGCACGTACATCGCATCGAAGACCACGATCATTTTAGCGTTTTCGTGGCTGCGATATTCTGCCAGAATGTCCAACAAGCGATCACGGGCCACATCAAAATGATCCTCAGCTTTGAGTTTTGCAAGTTCCGGCCAGTTGCCGATGACGTTATATCCGTCGACGATCATGATGTGTTCGCGCATTTATTTTCCCTCATGCCGACTGGCGAATGCCTGATACATCAGGATGCCCGCGGCCACACTTGCATTTAGGCTTTGAACGTGGCCGACCATCGGAATCGCAATCGTCGCATCCATTAACTTCGCAACGCCAGGCGAGATGCCCTTGCCTTCATTGCCGATCACCAACGCAGTACTGCCTTTTGCATCCCATTTTCGATAATCCTGACCGTCCATGGCAGTGCCAAAGACCCACATGCCGCGTTCTTTCAGCGTCTTAATGGTCTGGGCGAGATTCGTCACCCGCGCCACCGGTACATACTCAATCGCCCCTGTGCTGACTTTGGCAACGGCACTTGTCAGACCCACAGCGCGATGCTTCGGAATGATCACCCCGTGCACCCCGCTTGCATCTGCTGTCCGTAAAATGGAGCCCAAGTTGTGTGGATCTTCCAAGTTATCCAGCAACAGGAAAAACGGATCTTCGCCTTTATCAGCGGCATTTTTGAAAAGATCATCTAAGGTTGCATAGGCGTAAGGCGTCATTGCCAATAAGACCCCTTGGTGATTGCCTTGGTCACTCATCAGATCTAATTTTTGCTTAGGTGCCGTGCTCACTAAAATTTTCTTTTTTTGCGCCATGCCGACCAAATGCTGAATCGGTTCACTTTTCAGGTCGGTTTGGACGAACAATTTGTTGATGGTGGCAGCGGTGCCAGCTTTCAGCGCCGCCTCAACGGCATGGCGGCTAAAGATAAACTCATCTGGATCATGTTCAGTTGTTGCTTGCGGCTTTTTTGCCATGTCCCGTCTTCCCTTCTTCAACGTATTGGATACACCATGCTGCTAATTCAGCAACACGGTCATCGCGGCCGATCAAATGTAAGTAGCCGAACAGTGCCTCGAATCCTGTTGAAACTCGATAAGTCACCACATCGGTATTTTTCGCGTGCGTGTAGCTTTTGGCATTGCGCCCGTGCTTGAAAATGTCGGTTTCGTCGCTATCCAGCAGGTTGGCTTCCTCCATCCCGGCAATCAGCGCCGCTTGTGCCTTTGCGGACACAAAATCCTTGGCTGCCCGTTGCAGTGATGCCGGTCGAACTAAACCGCGCTTGAGTAAGTGTTCCCGAATATAAACTTCATAAACCGCGTCGCCCATGTAGGCTAACGCGATACCGTTCAATTGTTTTGGATCAAATGTCATTGTCTGCGCCACCGTGTTCCTTGAGGAGTGTCTTCCAAAATAATGCCTTGTGCGGCCAACTGATCACGAATTTGGTCGCTCTTAGCAAAGTCTTTCGCTGCCCGTGCCGCATCTCGAGCCTTCACCAAGGCATCAATGTCTGCATCCAGGCTCTTCTGATCAGCAAACACCACACCGAAGATTTGCAGCCAAGCATCGTATTCATTCAAAAGGTCATTGATACTTTCACTTTTGACCGTCTCTTCATTAGCATATTCATTAAGCAACTTTGACAGATCGAATAAAACGGTGAGGCCATTTTGAACGTTGATATCATCATCCATGGCAGTCACGAAGCGATCCTTCAAGGTTTGCAGCTGCTTGGTAATTTGTGGATCAACGCCGGTTTCAGCCCCGCGACGACGATAGGTCAAATTCTCACGAGCAATTTTTAACCGATTGAGACTGTTGGCCGCATTTTTGAGGTTAGTTTCAGAATAGCGAATCGGCATCCGATATTGGGTACCCGCCATGAAAAAACGTAGAACTTGCGGATCAACTGTTTTGCGAATATCGTGCACAGTGATGAAGTTGCCAAGCGATTTGCTCATTTTCTCGTCGTCTTCACCAATCGTCACGAAGCCGTTATGCATCCAATACCGAACGAACTGCTTGTCGGTTTTAGCTTCGCTTTGGGCGATTTCATTCTCATGATGCGGAAATTCCAGATCCTGGCCGCCACCGTGAATGTCAAAAGTATCACCTAACAGCTTGGTGCTCATGACTGAGCATTCAATGTGCCATCCTGGCCGTCCTTTGCCCCATGGTGACTCCCAACTGATCTCACCGGGTTTGGCGGCTTTCCACAAAGCAAAATCAATCGGATCTTCTTTTTTAGCTAATTCGTCCTGGGTAATATGTTGACTGGCACCTTCTTCAAGTTCATCCACATTCTGATGAGATAACTCCCCATAATGTTTAAACTTGCGGGCCCGGTAATAAACATCGCCGTCAACAGCATAAGCGTATTCTTTGTCGATCAAATCCTGCACAAATTCAATAATATCCGGGATCATTTGACTGGCGCGAGGATGAGCCGTTGCCGGTTCGATCCCCAGCGCCGTCGTGTCTTCCATGAACGCATCAATAAACCGTTGCGCCAAGTCCAGCGGAGCTTCACCGGTTTTATGAGCAGCATTGATAATCTTGTCATCAACATCGGTGAAGTTCGAAACATAGGTTACTTTATATCCGCGATATTCAAAATACCGGCGGATGGTATCAAACGCGATAGCACTGCGCGCGTTACCGATGTGGATGTAATTGTAAACAGTCGGGCCGCAGACATACATCCGGATTTCTCCCGGATGCAACGGCGTGAATGTCTCTTTTTTCCGGGACATTGTATTGTATAACGTTAACATCGGCTCATTTCCTTCCTGTAGCGTCTTAACTGCATTTTACAGGAAACGACCGTGATTATAAAGGAACGGGGCGGGCGATTGCAACATTCTGTGCCGTGCCAAACGCCGCAATCTCCGCCTTGGCACTACGACCTTAATGCTTAGCAGACTATCTATCAAAAAATAAAAAGGAATGATTTTCCTAAATACGGCAATCATTCCTTTTGGAGCTGCGCATGACGTTCCTGTTTTTCAGCAGCCTTAATCAATTTTCCGCTTCGGATTCAGAATCCCCAGCGGATCAAACAATCCTTTAATTTGATGCTGAATCTCATCAACATCAAAGCCTAATTCTTCATTGTTCCATTGGTTCTTGCTCATCCCCACCGCATGTTCACCGGAAATGGTGCCGCCGAGTGCCAATGCTTTGCGGAACATCAGACGAATGGCTTGGAGCGCTTCTTTGGGCGGTTCTTCCTCATCAGCCGGCCAGATAATGGTTGGATGCACATTACCATCGCCCGCATGACCTGCCGTGTAAATTTCGACATTTAAGTCCTGTGCGACTGAGGCAATATAATCCATCATTTCGGGCAGTTTAGACAACGGCACCGCCATGTCTTCCATAATATGTTGGCCGTTTGCGAAAACCGCCGGCAACATGTCCTGACGCAACTTGATAATCGCCGCTGCTTCTTTGGGGTCACTGGTGACCTTGATGTTTTTGGCATGATCGTCATTTAAAATCTGCTCCGCCATTTTCAGACTAGCTTCACCACCAGCATCTAACCGGAACAGGAGCATTGCCTCGGCGCCTTCAGCATAGTGAGTGCCTTCATAACGATCCAACGCAGCAACTGTCAGACCATCAAGTGCTTCAAGCATGACCGGATAGATACCGGAAAGCCGCAAATCCTCCACCCCTTTAGCCAATGCTGTCATGTTGTCAAAATAGGCAATTCCAACAACCGGCGTGCCAATTGGAATCGGGTTCAGTTTGACAGTGACTTCAGTGATGATGCCCAATGTGCCTTCCGAGCCGACGAATAAGTGCGTCAAATCGTAACTAAACGCATGCTTGTAAGTGCGGCCGCCAAGTTTGATTTCACGGCCGTCTGCCAAAACCACTTTAAGGCCAAGTACATTGTCGGTTGTCGCCCCATACTTCACGGTGCTCATCCCACCAGCATTGGTTGCCGCATTGCCACCAATGCTTGAAATTGGCTTAGATCCAGGATCAGGTGCGTAAAAAAGACCTTGCGCACGCGCTGCCTTATCCAGATCCCCGTTAATCACACCGGGCTCAACCACTGCCAACAAATCGCCTTTGCTAATCTCTTTGATCCGATTCATTCGCGCTGTCGACAAAATAAGACTGCCGTTGATGCCGTCAGAACCGATCACGGTGCTCGTATCTGCGCTTTGAGGAACCACTGGCATATGATATTGACGCGCGATTTTTAACACACCTTGAATATCTGCAACATCGCTGACTGCAACATATGCCAGAATTTTCCCGGCGATCTCACGCTGGGCATTGCCATTGGCGCTATGTTCGCGCGCGATTTTATCATCAATGTGGATTTCGGCATGCGGGGCCGCGTCTTGCAAGGCTGCCAGAATTTCCGAGTTATCATAAGCTGTAAAAATTGCCATCACAAAAACCTCCTCAACACCTCTAAAGGCAGGTGGCAACGTTGGCCATTCGCCTCTGAAGCGTCGACTTTATTATGGACTATTTTGGTAAAGATGGCTTAGTAAGACGCTCGGTGGTGTGCCTATTAAGACGCCGATTGACCCTGCGATGAGATTGACTGTTTTGCCTTTGTCTCACCAGCAATGGTTTCTTTGGGATGAACGGTAATAACAGCCTCTCCTAGCCAAGTCGTTTCTGGTGCCATGGCTGCCAAGCGATAAGGTTGACGTGGTTGGCCGCTGCCTGTTATTGGCGTTGGTGTGGCAACACAAATCGTCAAGACATCTGTGTCCACACCAGCGTCTGCTAGATGGCGAAAGCGGACCAAATTAATGGTCTGTTCTTGTGGCACCACTAGTGGTTCGCAGTTGCCGCGATAATCGAGTCGAACGACATGCCGGCCATGTGTGTCAAAACCAGATAAAACGGCCACCTCTGGACGACCAAGTACTTGAGTTCGCGGATCAAAACCGTCAAAGCTGGCGAAACGCGGCAATATGTAATAGAAGATCGGTGACGCCAGGGCCACAGGTTCCTTGCTTAGTAAATGTAGGCCGACTTTCCCGCCAAAACAGCCGGCTGCAGCTGATCCCGGCAAATATTGCAAGGCAAAAGTTGGTTTTGTGGTCAATGTGTCTAACGGTTCCTTGTCGTTATTGCGATTGTCACGCATCAGTGGTCACTCCTGTCAAAATTATGCTTGATATAATTAAAATGATACTCGCTTGATCCATAAAAACGCACGTTATAAGATTTACCGAATTTTTGCTGACGATTCAATCCGAGCCATTGGGCCAGATTCTCCAAGTAAGCCTGAAAAAGCGCGACTGTGTTGCGGTTATCAAAAAACAGGTGTTTGTTCACGATTCAATCCGAGCCATTGGGCCAGATTCTCCAAGTAAGCCTGAAAAAGCGCGACTGTGTTGCGGTTATCAAAAAACAGGTGTTTGTTCACTGACCATCGTCGGTCCTGAACAAACACCTGCAGTTGTGAAAAATCACAACATGAACTCAACATTAGGAAGACAACGACGAAAACCAGAAAAACATGCGCTCTCCATTAATCATGCCGGGGATTGGCTTATCAGGTCAATGAAAAAGCCAGGCATAAATGATATGAAAAATCGCTGCCGTCACCAGTCCTGTCATCATACCCAGAACAAAATATAAAAGTAAGTGCTGCCGCTTACCTTTCATTTTTCATTCCTACCCTTCCTACGTTGCAAGGAGCTAGTCTCCCTGTCATTTAGGGTAACCGATGTCGACAAGTTCTGGGGAAAATAAATATAAACGTTAGGAAATCACCGATTAACGTCGTCCTTTAGGCACACTCACTCAATTATTAACAACAAACGTTGCCCTTCGCGTTCCATCAAAACCTATTGTTTGCATGCAAAAACCCGCACATCTGCGCGGGCTTCCTGCATCAATTAAAGTTGGCCGGTGACAAGATCAACGTTTTTAAGGACTTGATCGCGACCCATCAGTTCAATGGTTTCAGCAAGTTGCGGACCATGCATCCGCAATGTTGCAGCGATTCGAATTGGCATGTAAAGCTTGCGACCCTTGACCTTGGTTTCCTGCTTGACTTCATTGACAATACCGCCAATGGAATAAGCGTCAAACGTGTCGAGTGCCCGAATCTTTTTGGCGAAGGCTTCGATGACTGGCTTAGCATTGTCATCTGCCAGTTCTTTGCGTTCGTCATCGGTTAGGTCAGTGGCTTTGTCGAAGAAAATATCGGCAAGCTTGCTGATCTGAGCGGTATAACTCATTTGATCGGTGTAAAGACTAATAAGCTGGCGCGCCCACTCGATGGTCTTCGGATCTGGATCACTATGAATTTTGCCATCTTCAATCAAGTTAGCTAAGGACAAACTCATCAATTCATTCGGGTTCGTCTTTTGCTTGGCCTTGATGTATTGGTTGTTCACCCATTCCAATTTCTTCTGGTCAAAACGGGCTGGGCTCTTAGATAGCCGCTTTGGATCGAATTGCTTGATGAATTCCTTTTTGGTGAAAATTTCATCTTCACCAACTGGGGACCAGCCAAGGAGCGTAATGAAGTTGAACATCGCGTCTGGCAAATAGCCAAGTTCACGATATTGTTCAATGAACTGTAACACGGTTTCATCACGCTTCGACAACTTCTTACCGGTGGCGCCGTTAATGATCAAGGTCATATGGCCAAAAATTGGTGGTTCCCAGCCAAATGCATCGTAAATGGCCAATTGCTTTGGTGTGTTGGCAATATGATCGTCCCCACGCAGCACGTGGCTGATTTGCATCATATGATCGTCTACTACCACCGCAAAATTGTACGTTGGCATGCCATCACGCTTCTGAATGACAAAATCGCCGCCCAGTGTGTTGGCATCAATCGAGATTTTCCCCTTAACGATGTCGTCCCACTCGTAGGTCTTGTCCATTGGAATGTGGAACCGAATCACAGGCTCCAAGCCCTTCGCTTTGGCTGCGGCAATCGCGTCAGCTTTTTCAGCGTCCGTCATGCCCTCATATTCATATTCGTAATGCGGCATCTCGTGACGAGCCTTTTGGGCTTCACGATCGGCTTTCAGTTCCTCTTCGGTCCGATAAGACTCGTAGGCAAAGCCTTTATCAACAAGTTGCTTGATCAGCTTGTCATAGATGTCCTTACGTTCAGACTGCCGGTATGGGCCAAAGTCGCCGCCTTTGTCGGGGCCTTCATCCCAGTCAATCCCGAGCCAGTGAAGGTTCTCCATCTGACTCTTTTCGCCGTCTGCAACATTCCGCTTTGTATCGGTGTCTTCGATCCGCAGCACCAACGTTCCGTTGTTGTGCCGTGCGAACAAATAATTGAACAACGCCGTCCGCGCATTGCCGATATGCAAATGCCCGGTCGGACTTGGTGCATAACGCACCCGAATTGGTCGATCTGCCAATGTCTTAGCCTCCATTTTTCTGTAAACATGCACTGATAGTGTACCACAGAAGGGACGTTCATTGGGCTGATGTGGGAGATTGAATCTATGTCGGTTGGCTTCTGATCGTTCTACTAAACGACGCAACCTTTGCAATCTATCATTGCCTTAATCAAACGGGAATCTCATGCCCCATGCATTTCGCACACTGTCCATGATATGGCTGACATCGTGAGATAGTAGCAACTGACCGTCATCGTGACCTTCATCAATGTAGCGCTGAAAATCACGGACTTCATAAACTAAGGCATCGGCCTGATCGCCTGCGCTTAATACCTCGCTGGTCGTGGTATGGGCATCAGGGGTGTAGGTTACTTTGGCGGTTGTGGCACGCGGATAGTCATCAATTTCAACGTAGCCTTTTGTACCTGAGATCACGCCGCGTTTTGGCTGCTTAGCGCGTAATGACAGTGCCATGACGGCCAACTGCTGATCAGCATTTTTTAAAATGATCCCTGATTGTTCATCAACACCGGTTTCAAAGTACTTGACGGTGGTGAGCGTTACATTCGGCTGAGCATCTAAGAACGTACGAGCAAAGGCAGTTGCGTATCCGCCGATATCAAGCAGCGCGCCACCAGCCAGATCCTTATTGAAGAAACGATTCTTTGGATCAAAGTCTTTCAAGCTACCGAAGTTAACTTGAACAAGATGAATGTCACCTAACTTGCCACTTGCAATCAGCTGCTTGACTTGTTGATAAACCGGCATATGGTACAAGGTTAACCCTTCAGATAAAATCAGGCCCTTGTGCTTGGCCAACTGCTGGACATCATCAAATTGCTTAGCATTGACCGTAATCGCTTTTTCAGCAAGAACGTGTTTGCCGGCATTCAAAGCTTTTTTGATGTATGGGTAATGATAGGTATGCGGCGTTGCAATATAAATCACATCAACGTTTGGGTCGGCAATCAAGGCATCTGGATCTGTATATGTTTTGGCAATATGTTTTTCAATAGCGAACTTCTTAAGCATGTCGGCATTGACATCAGCGACGGCGTAGATGCTACCGTTTTCCCGGTTTAAAGCGTCGGCCATTTCATGTGCGATCCAACCAGTTCCGATCATACCCCAGTTATAGTTTGTCATATGACTCATCCTTTCTTTTAAACGCATTCTTCAGCCCAGAAGCCTGCGTGTAAGAACCTTGGTCGCAATAGTCAGAGTCCGACCATCACGCCTAAGGCCGCTTACACTCCGGTTTCTAACCGGGCTGGTTCACGCTCTGCTTAATTTCATGTACCTGACCATCTGGTGTTTCTATTAAGAGTAATGTCGCTAAGTGAGCAAAGTATGACGTCGCAACAACTCCCGGTAATGAGGCTAGCAAATGATCAACTTTTGCGATATCCGTCCATTCCGCCATCGTACAATCAATTAATTCATTGCCGTCGCGCGTTCGCGTGTAGCCCATGTAAGTGGTAGCCATTCGTCGTTTTGCCTGCAAGCCTAGCAGCTTAGCAGATGCCCTCACCTGTTCACTTGCCGCGCTAACAACTTCCAATGTCAGCGGTACCGCGGCATTCAGTTGAGCGTTGACATTTTTCTGAGCAGTGAGAATCACATAAGCATGGCTCGCCTGCGCGTGCAACTTTTCATAAAAATGAATGCCGCCATTACTTTTAAGTAAATTCAAGTCCTTATCGGCACTGTCACAGCCATCAAAGGCAATATCACTAGCTATCTGTGTTGTTGTTGGTAACCCCAGTGTCTGACAATAAGCCAGCGTTACTTCAGAGGGACTGCAAATCTGAATACCCGGCAATGCCCGCGCGACAATGCCATCAGCAAGCGTCTGCATGTGCCGACCACCGCCAAGACTCACTACCTGATGCGGCTGAATAAGTGCTAGAGCAGCGGCGATTTGATCTGTCATGAAAGTCGCTTCCTCTCTTTTATTTTTGATGAAATTATATTTCACGTATAATGTAATACTGAAATTTAGTTTTGTCAACAGCTAGTTGTGAGGATTGTCTTTTGAAATTAATCGCGTAGAATAAAGGCCGGAGAGTTTCATAAAACAGATTATTCAGAAATTTAATTGAAAAGGAGCTGTGTTATGAGTATTATTGACCGTCTTTATAGCATGCTGCCAACACTGACCGCGACTGACCGTAAGATTGCGCAGGTTGTTCTGACGAATCCCGGTGCTGTCGTGAATACCACCATCGCCGCCCTCGCAAAAGAAAGTAACGTTAGCGAAGCCTCAATTTCTCGTTTTTGCCGGACAATTGGTGTTGAAGGCTTTCATCAACTCAAGATTGAGCTTGCTAAGGTTGCTGAAAACCGTAGTGCGTATTATCAGGAAATTAACGCCGACAATCTTCAGCAAGCCTTAAGCAATATCAGTGCCAACAAAGTCGCTGAAATCGAAGGCACACTAAAAAACGCCAGCTCACATGACATTCGAAAAATTTTGGATTTGTTAAAACAAGCTAGTGTAATTTTAGTAGCCGCTGCTGGCGATACGCAGCCGGTTGCCGATGATGCCGTCTATAAATTCAATCAACTCGGTCTACTAGCCATCACAGACAGTTCTTGGGAAACGGCGCTTGCCCAAACCATGAATGCACCAGCAGATGCTTTGTTGCTGGTTATCTCAAATTCTGGCGAAACGCGGAATCTCATCACCCAAATCAAAGCCGCTCACCAACGTGGTATTGCTGTGATCGCGATCACCAATCGCAAGGATTCACCGATTGGCTTGGCCGCCGATTATCAGCTTTTGACCGCGGTTCGGCAGCAAATTTTCGAGTCCGAATATTTCTTCTCACGCGTAGCCGCCATGACGGCGGTGGAAGCCTTATTCTTGTTGCTTCTAGCTGAGGATAAAACTTTCATGGCACATATTAAGGCTCATGAAGCATTGATTGCGGAGACTAAGATTTAGGTGTTCGTCTTAGACCGACTCTTATCATTTAAAAATGCCATTTCTTCTAAAAAAGAGGGATGATTTTTCCGTAACACAGAAAAATCATCCCTCTTTTTTTGCAAGTATCAATTATGTTTCAACCTTAACTAGGAAAAGTCAGCAACTATGCCGTCTTCGCCGTTCTCGTCATCACCTGACGATTTTGACGCCAGAACCAATACGTGAAGGCCAAGACTAAAATTGTCTGAACAACTAGTAGGACTTCTTCAACCGCACCGTTCAGCGCACCAACCTGCGTCAGTGCCGCCGGAAAGTCGATAAAGGCATGTAAGCCGATTGGCAACAATAGCCAGAACCAGCGCATGCGTTTCATAATGATGATCCACACAACCACGGATAATGCGATCTGAACCGCCAAGGCGAGTAGTCGTTCCATCAAGGATAACGAAATCGTCCAGCCCGTCGTTGCCATCAATTGTTTCACTTGCGTATTGAGCACCGAACGCGAGCTAGCGGGTACCTTTTCAAGCATTTCGTTTACTTTGCCGCCATTAATTAGCATTGCAAACATAAAGTTGCTGAACATGGTCAGGCTGCCAATCAGAATCATTTCAAGCCCGCCATGACCTAATCCGTATAGGAATGGTGTTTCGGGTGTCGCCGCCTTGGTTGGTATGCGTTTATTAATAAACTTAAGTCCTAGATAACGGCCAACCTCTTCAAAAACACCAGCTAACAGCGCGCCATACAACGCATATAGAAACGGCACATGTTGGAAATCTTTAGCGATGCCGCGGAAGGGTCCTTCCAATACACCAGCGAATAGGAAAAAAACGCCCATGCCAATAAAGAAAACCTTAACAGCACCTTTTTGGGGCTTGCTGTAACGCAGAATCACCCAGATTAACAAAATAATCGGTAAGGCAAAACAAAGTAGCATCTCAACGCCCATCATGTTAACCGTGAATTGGCTGACAGGGCTGTTATTCACAACTTTATCCATTCTGAACACCCCTCAATCAAGTATAAAAGAAATGATGACAATACCCGCGACGATCAATAGAAAACCGACAAGGATCACCCAACTCATCGTTTTGGCCATATTGAGCGTGAACCCAATCCCCAACCGTTTTTCAACAAAGAGCGCCGGATCAGTTGGATTATAGTAAAACATCCCCCAGACCCAATGCTGATTATCATTCAACACAGATCCTTTGGCCGTAAGTCGCCGCGTTCCCAGAATATACACCAACGGCAAAAAACTGACGGAGAGCAGTGTCAGGGTTAGTGTGATGATCACAAACCACCATTGACCTTCAGCTGACATATTCGGCAGCATCAGTTGGAGAACCAGTAAGCTTTGACTCAGAAAACCTGTGAACAGCAGATAATACAAAACGGAATTGCGCACCTTACCAGCTCGCGGTTCAGCATCCGGATTGCCGCGAACTGCCCCGCGCGCTCTGCGGGAAAGATAAAAAGCACCCAGCACAGTTAGCGTTTCAACCACCAGCGCCAAAATCATGACCCATGAATCTGCTGATGTTTGCTGAAAACCAAGTACAAGGGCTAAAAAGAACTGCGGCACCAACACGAGCCCATAGGCTGCCGGAACCAGCGTTTGGGGCTTGAGTTTATTCAGGTCAACAGTCACCTTGCTTTGGGTAAGCTCCTGCTGATTCCCCATCTCTTTAAGGAGTTGCAAACTTTTCCGATGTGCCGCCACAATCAAGGCATAATTCAGGCAGATCGAAAGCAAAAAGGCAGCAATTTGAATCCAAGCAAGCGCAGTCGCCGCAAAGTGCATGGCGGCCGCAATCCCCATGCCAATCACTGAAAGGATTGCCGCCCCTGTTAATGAAAAGGCGAGATAACGACGGCGTAATTTTTTAGCTGCTGGCGTTGTCCAAATGCTGTTATGGGCATATACAACGCCGAATAAAACATTTCGCCGCGACAGCCATGGTGTGACAGCCTGAATCGCAACCAATATCAACCACGTAACAACTAAAATCACCATTTCTGCTTGCATCTTTAATCACTCCTTCAGATCATCATAAAGTTCATCAATCATGGTGTGCAGTGCATCCCGATCTAAATGCCGGGCCACTGCCTCCGCGACAACCTTTTCTAAGGCAGGTCGCAGCACCTCTGCCACTGCTTGATTTGGGGAGCCATGCGCGTGAACAACGACGCCACGGCCTCGCTGGATCTCAACAAAGCCTTCCCTTTGTAGTTCCTTATAGGCTTTATTCACCGTATGCAGGTTAACCCCAAGTTCATTGCCCAGCGCGCGGATAGACGGCAAAATAGTGCCATTCGTCAAGTCACCGGTGGCAATGCCACTCACGATAGCATCGCGAATCTGCGTATACAGCGGAATCTTAGAATCGAAATCGATTGTCAGTTGCACGTCTTCACCTTCTAACTGTTCTAGTTGTTATAGTCAGTATATAACACCGAACGCTCACTTAGTCAACAATTCACAACTCAAAAGGCGATAAGAGCACAAAAAAAGTCCCACGCAAGAAATGTCATCGTGAGACTCTTTACAAACTCTTTTTTACAGATCAATAACTACTTTTCCCGACGACGCAGTCCAAATGATCCAAAACTGATCAAGGCAAGCAGCAAAGCCACCCCGATCGCAATTAAGCCGGTCCGTTGGTTATCACCGGTATTCGGCAAGTAACGGCTTATTTGCTTGGTTGGGATAATAACTTCGATTGGCGCGGTGTCATTATCGGATAGCGGTGCCGATTCTGTCGGCGTATCCGACATACTTGGCAAAACTTGAGTTGACGGTGTTGTTGGTGTTGATGGCGTGACTGGCGTTGATGGCGTCGCAGGTGTCGCTTGCTTTGCGTAAACGAACGTCGCGGTTGGACTGCCTGTTGCAAAAGCACCATTTTCCGCGATGCTGCCAGATGCTAATCGTAAGTAGTGATAATTCGCGATCATCGTTGGTGTAACAGCATACGGATCGCCGACATGACCGGTCAGAATCTTATCAGGCGCAATCTGCTTGCCATTGTCATCGACATATTTCACGTCAACAGTTCCTTGAGCAACTGGATTCTTAGTGTAGATGAAGGTGACGGTTTGCGTACCGTCCGTAAATGAACCATCTTCCGGCGCACTGCCTGTCGCCAAACGAGCAAATTGGTAATTCGTCATATCAATTGGTCTTGCTTCGTAAGGATCACCGGCTTGACCAGTGAGTATTTTATCAGATGCCAACCGTTTGCCGTCTACGTCAACAAACTTCACGTTGACACTGCCACGCGGAATTGGTGTCTTCGTATAAACAAAGGTGACCGTCTGTACGTCATTGGTGAAAGTCCCGTTTGCTGGTGCGCTGTCTGTGGCTAATTGGGGATTTTCATAATAGTCAAAGGCAGGTGCTGTCATCGTATAAGGATCGCCAACTTTGCCAGTGATCACCTTATCAGGTGCCAACATATTACCCTCTAAATCAACACACCTGACCACGACGGCATTGCCAGTTATGGGTAAACTACGATTCTGATAAACATCGGTGTCTGGCACAGCGCTCGTTGTGTCATCGCCAGCGTCTGTGACACCCTTAGTCGAATATTGACCGGTTTGATGACCGGCAATGATCTGGGCATTCACGCCAGTTTCTTGCTGTTTCAATACCGTTGCTTGATTAGTCGGCGTTGTTCCAGTCGCGTTGGTGACCACTGAATGAATATGCGATGTCGATGCTGCAACTGACTGGATTTGACTACCACCCACATAAATCCCCACGCCAATCAACGCTGCCACCCATAGCGTACCCGCTTTATACATCTTATGCTGAGACTTTTCGTTACTAAATGCCTGCAATGATTTTGCCCCCTTCTCATGACCCAAGCCGAGACGCGCTCAACCGAAAACAACAAAGTAAATATTACATATTGGTGACAAGTATAACACCTGACATTTTTCTATGTAGCTCCAGCACAAAAAGCCTCTTTCAATTGCCGTATTGCAATTCAAAAAAAGACTTCATAGAACCAAGTCTAAAAGTCTTTATCAATTAACTAATATTTTGAGTGTTTAAAAACCGTCTACGTGTCACAAAGCAATGTTCTTTAGATTGTTTAAAACCCAAACCTAAAGTCATGACCAGTCCACATCCGCAATCCAAATGCTTCTTTTATTTAGCGTTCATTACGATACTTGAAAACCTCTAGACTTAAAGCCAAAAAGGCAGCTGCATAAATCAGATAACCAAGACTAATTTGACTAAGAGGTAGCCGCGTCAACTTAGTTAGTTCAGCGCTCTGCAATTGGTTGCCTAAATTCATCATGTTAACCGGATTCCATTTTATCCATTCATGTTGTTTGATCATCATAAACATCAACTGATTAAAAATTGAAACAATGAAGTATGTACTGAGGCCAATGATGATAGCGGGCGTTGAGTTTTCAAACAGCGTTGCGAGTAGACAAACAAAACTCAATATGAATATCAGCGTTAAGAATGAGGAAATGTTGTTCATTAACCATATTTGCCAAACTTGCTGTCCTTTTATGCCCTTTGCGACTAAATCAATCTTGCCATTAAAAACTGTTATTGCGAGACATAAGCTCATTATTAATTATTAAGCTACTGGCATATAAAACGAGCGTGCATAACAATAGCGTCACCCACTTGCTTGCCAAGATTTTGCTTGACGAATATCGACGATAAAGTAAGGATTTTAAAGTGCCGTATTGGATTTCTGACGATAACTGCGTACTTGTTAACGCAAGCATATAGAAAACAATCAAAACCGGCGCATAAAAACTGTTGATGAATAATGAACTCGGGTTGGAAGCATTGGGGTGGGTTAATAAGTACACGGCAATTGCAACTTGGAAAAGGGTAAGACCGAACCAGAAAACGAATAATGAAGGCCTTTTGACTAGTTTGTAACTTTCTTGCTTAACTAAGGTGACCAAAAAATGACGCCTCCTTTTTATTTTGTTGATGCCAAAACATCCAGTAGAGATTTTTCTAAGTCTCCTTGTGTTTCTTTTATATCTTTAATGACAATATCTTTGCGCCATAATAGTTTTAACAGGTCATTAATGCTAGGAATCGACGATCGGCTAATTTTTAAACCTTGCTCTTCATTACTAACCACGTAGCCCTGTTCCGCTAACAGTTTCTGAGCCAGCTCATCTTGATCAGTCGCTATCCAAAAGTATGTTTGACTTTTCTTCAATAACTCACTCATAGTCGCATCAATAATTAAACGACCTTGATCAATAATAATGACATCATCAGCAACTTTTTGCAGTTCACTCAAAATATGGCTTGAAATGAGAAAGGTGGTCCCCTCATCACGTTTACGGACAATCAACTGACGAAGCGCCATGGTCGCTTTAGGATCCAGCCCATTCATCGGCTCATCTAAAATCACCAGTTCTGGACGATTGACGAATGCAAGTGCGATTCCAAGCTTTTGGCGCATACCCAGCGAATATTTTTTGGTTTTAACATCCGCATACGCTGCAAGATGCAACTCCTCAATCGTTTGGTTGACGCGTTCATGCCGCTGAGGACCATTGGCAAAAAGAAGCAATTGTTCTCGGCCTGTCAGATAAGGATACAAACCTGGATATTCAATAAGTGCGCCCACATGCTCTAAAGCACTATGATTATCCACGGTGATTTTTTGATCATCCAATTGAATATCCCCATCAAACGCCGTGATTCCCAAAATGGCCTTCATGATCGTGGTTTTTCCGGCACCGTTTGCACCAATTAAACCAACAATATGACCGCGTTTTATCTCAAAGGAAATCTGATGTAATACTTGCTTCTTTCCAAAGAACTTATCGAGCTGATTTATTTTCAACATACCTTGCTGTCACTGCCCTTCCAATGCGCTCAGGCATTTTAGACTTTAAAAATGCTCTATTTGGCATCTTTATTATCCTAAATTTAGCATACTAAAATTGCACAACTGTTGTTTTTGGTGAAAAAGGAACTCAACTTAAGTAAATTAAAAGAAATATTTCATCTCCGAGAACCAATCATTGATTGACTTTGAGGAAATTCAAATGAATCAGAGATTGAATCAGTTCCCGAAAAGCAAAAAAAGAAGGCAGCTTCAGTTCCCGATAAGGGATCTGAAGCCGCCTTCTTTCATGACTTAACAGATTATCTCTCTTTATCCCGAATTGCCTTTTGCTGATGCGCTGGCTTTGCGAAGATCATGCGCCCTGCAGCCGTTTGTAAGGCACTGGTAACAATCACTTCTAACGGTTTGTTCATGTAGAACTTGCCGTCTTCAACAACGACCATGGTGCCGTCTTCCAGATACGCGACCCCTTGCTGGCGCTCAGAGCCGGATTTGATGACGGTGACCGTCATGCCTTCACCGGGAATGACATCTGGTTTCAGCGCATTGGCTAAAGCGTTGATGTTGAGTACTGGCACATTTTGGAACTGGGCTACTTTGTTAAGGTTAAAGTCATTCGTCATAACGATGCCATCCAGCAATTTAGCGAGCTTAAGCAGCTTGCTGTCGACTTCGGTCATATCTTCGAAATCGCCTTCATACATCTCAATATGAATGTCTTTATCCTTTTGCATGGCATTGAGAATATCCAATCCTCGGCGACCACGCATTCTTTTCATGGAATCTGCGGAGTCGGAGATTAGCTGAAGCTCATGCAAAACAAAATTGGGCACGAGCATGGTGCCTTCGATAAAACCGGTTTTGGCGATGGCCTGAACACGACCATCAATGATCACACTGGTATCCAGCAACTTGTACTTGCGGAAATGATCGCCGACTTTACGTTCTAACACCTGATCATTTTCCGTATCTGCAGTTCGGCGGTTACGGAAGCTCAAAAGCCGCCGCCATTCTTCGCTGCGTGTCGTACCCACCCGAAAACCCAAGTAACCGAATAATAGCATGATGATGAGTGGTAGGAAGATATTCAGCGGTGCAACGAAGCCATAGAACGGAATTGAAATAATTGCTGCCAAGATCAAGCCGATTATCGTGGACAAGCTGCCAAACAACAAGTAGCTTGGCGACTTTGTGTTCAGTGTCTTCTCCAACACTTTCAACCGACCTAGAATCCAACCAACGCTGAGGCTTGCCAACAGCAGGAAAACAACGCCGCCAATCAAGCCGTCAATTAACAGATTGTTCAGAAAATGGTTGTCTGCCCAGCCGATCAAATCCCAAAGCGGCGGCAAGGTGCCCATCCCGACCCCAATGCCAATCAGGCCGAAGATGATATAGATAATTCGTTTCTTCATAAAATGACCCCCTTTCTTAGTTTAATTAAAGACCTTATGCAGCGCTTCGGCAATGCTTGTAACACCAATGACTTGAATATCTTTTGGCGCATGCCAGCCTTGCAAGTTGTTACGGGGTACAAAAATCCGTTTGAAACCCAGTTTGGCCGCCTCTTTGACACGTTCTTCGATCCGATTGACGCGGCGCACTTCCCCCGTCAATCCGATTTCACCGACAAAACAATCTGTCGGTGAAATCTCCTTATCTCGATAAGATGACGCAATTGCCACAGCCATGGCGAGGTCAATCGCCGGCTCATCGAGTTTCACACCGCCTGTTGCCTTGAGATAGGCGTCCTGATTTTGCAACATCAAGTTAGCCCGCTTCTCAAGAACGGCCATGATCAAGCTCACTCGATTGTGATCCAACCCACTGCTCGTCCGTTTAGCATTGCCATACATCGTTGGACTGATCAAGGCTTGAATCTCGACTAAGATTGGTCGGGTGCCTTCCATCGAAACAACCACCGCAGAACCGGTTGCCCCCGCCAAGCGTTCTTCCAAGAAAATTTCCGAGGGATTGGCGACTTCCTGTAACCCGTCTTGATGCATTTCAAAAATGCCGATTTCATTGGTCGAGCCAAATCGATTTTTGACGGATCTTAAGATTCGATACGTGTGGTGCATGTCGCCTTCAAAATAGAGCACCGTGTCGACCATATGCTCAAGAATCTTCGGCCCGGCAATCGCCCCTTCCTTAGTGACATGGCCAACGATGAAAATGGTCACGCCTTTGGACTTGGCAATGCGCATCAATTCTGCCGTCACTTCACGAATCTGTGCCACAGAACCGACCGCTGAATTCATTTCTGGCACATTCATAGTTTGAACGGAGTCGATCACAACGTAATCCGGCTGCATTTGGTTGATGACGTCTTCAATACTCGGCATGTCGGTTTCGGGATACAAGTACATCCCCGAATTTGCCACGCCAAGCCGGCCAGCCCGCATTTTGATCTGACTGGCACTTTCTTCGCCAGAGACATACAAAACGGTTCCGCCGGTATTAGCCAACTGCCCTGATACTTGTAATAGCAAGGTTGATTTACCAATCCCCGGATCCCCGCCGATCAGCACCAGTGACCCTGGCACCACTCCGCCGCCAAGCACCCGGTTCAGTTCATCTAAGCCAGTCTTGACGCGCGTTTCTTTGGTGATCGTCACATCGTTCATCCGCGTCGGCTTTACCTTACTGCCGGCTGCTGTTTGTCGCGGCACAGACTGGCTTGAACTGACGGTTTCTTCCACTAAGGTGTTCCAGCCGCCGCAATTTGGACACCGGCCTAGATAAGTGGCTGAAATATAGCCACAGTTTTGGCAAACATATTGTGTTTTTGCTTTCGCCATATTATCCCTTCAATAGTTACGCTTTATCGGTTGAACCGAACCCGCTTTGTCGCTTGGCTAGGCCGCCTTCATCGCCGTCTGCCAATAAGAATGGCATGAAAATACCTTGACCGATGCGATCGCCTTTTTTAATCACGACATCGCGCGGGAAAAAATTAAGTAGCTGAATAAAGATTTCGCCTTCATTGGCTGGATTGTTATAGTAATCCGCATCAATCACGCCAATCCCGTTCGGCAACACCAAGCCATGCTTCAATGGACTGCTCGAACGATTCGCTAGCACTAAAACTTCATTGGGCTGCATATAGGCTTTGATCCCAGTCGGCACCAAGTAAGGTTTCAACACCTTCTTAGCGCGCTCAAAGTCTTTATTGGTCAGTGGGTGCTCATTTTTAATCAAGCGGAAAAGACGGATAAAGTCGTACCGCCAAATACTTCTTAAGACGAAGTCCTCACGTGCATAAAAGTCGTAACCAGCGGCCTGCTTCGTCTGCCGGGTCGGCAAAGTTAAATCTTCATCTTGATACTTTGAAACAATCTCAAAACCTCGGGTCTTCATAGCTGCCTCCATTTAAATAGTGTCCAAAGTATCATACCATGCGGGCACATGGCACGGCCATGGTGAAAGGGCTTCCCTCCTTGTAATTATACCGCGTTCCTGATAGATTTGGGGTAGTAGACAGGTTATTAAACAGGCAAACATGTAAGCGTCTGAAGCTGCTTAAGAATCCTCTAAAAGTTTACCTGTACCATCACGAATTGACCCAAGGAGGTGCCCCATGGAATTCCAACGAGAACCAGGTCGTTTTTTTAACACGGACTGGGACGGCCGCTTAATGGCCGAAGTCACTTTTCAAGACATTGATGACGGTCACGCGTGGGCGGTTGACCATACGTTTGTTGACGAAAGCTTGCGCGGTCAAGGGATTGCCGGCCAGCTGATTGAAACAGTCGTGGCTGCAGCCCGCAAGGAAGACAAAACGATTGAACCGCTTTGTTCATACGCCGTCCATGCTTTCCACAATCACCCCGAATATGCCGATGTCTTGCGGCCAACAAAAGAAGCTTAATCGTCCGCCGTACCGACATCATCACAGCAACAAAAAAAGCCGCTATGAGCGGCTTTTTTGGTGAGCGCAAGCAGACTCCCTTAGAAACCTGCAACCGGGTAATAGGCGACAATTGTCTATGCTAGCCGATCATTCCAGCGATTCTTCTTAGTTGGCAACAGGAAGTAAATCAATAACCAGATTTGACCGATGATTGGCACATACCAAAGCAAAACCCACCAACCACGGCGATCCGTGTCATGCAAACGCCGAACTGACAGCGACCAATTGGCAATAAAAATAATGAAATTAATCAGTGATGCAAGAAAGGTTTCTTTTCCAGGCTGAAAATTCAAAACACGCGTGACGTTCATGCCAAAAATATTAAATAAAATCGTCATGATGACATAGCCAACGATAACATTAAGCAACCACGGCCACCAAAATTCACGCCGCGACGCCGTGCCAGAAAAGTTGCCTAAATGCTTAAAATAGTTCTGATATGCCTTAACCATAAGCTTAAACCCACCTAACTAGATAATTGTATGTCCAAATAATACTGGACATAGTCTAAATTATACTTTTAGTAAGTGCTTATTAAAAGTAAAATACCCCGAAACTTCTTATTCTGAGAATCTGCAGCATTTTGTTGAATAGATTAACGAGCTTGTGCCACTCAATGATCCATTGATTTTCCATCTTTAAATTCAAATTAAAATGAGGTAAGGTTTCTTTAATGCAATAAAAAGGAGATCGCCTATGTCAGAAATTACATTTGATCAAATTAAAGACTTTCAAGCCCAACTAGCCAAACAGCCGGCTGCCGGCGCCACAGCTCGTGCGGTGCAAAATGTTGGCCCACAAGCTGCAAGTCGCGAACCCATTGACGGCGAAGATATGAAACCGGTCTTTTCTCTTGATCTTGATACCGGTACCGTTGCTAACCAAAAGAAAAGTGGCCGCTGTTGGCTCTTTGCCACCCTCAATACCGTTCGCCACGGCATTGCTGATGAATTCGGCATTAAGGACTTCGAGTTTTCACAAAACTACAACGCCTTCTTTGATCGTTTGGAAAAAGCGAATTTATTTTATGAAAACATTTTAGCAACGGCCGATAAACCGCTTGATGACCGCGAAGTTGCCGATTATCTGAGTGGCCCGGATCAGGATGGCGGTCACTATGATCAGGCTGAAGCACTGATCGAAAAATACGGTCTAGTCCCTAAGTCAATCATGCCAGAAACCTACAACAGCGAAAAAACGGTTGAACTCAACAGCGTTTTGAATGAGAAGCTGCGCAAAGATGCCAAAGTCTTGCGTGAGTTGAAACAGGCCAACGCTGGCGATGACGCCATTGCCGCTAAAAAACGCGAATTTCTCAGCGTTGTTTACCGCATTCTCGCTTACACTTTTGGCAACCCGCCAACCCAATTTGACTTTGAATATCGCGATGATAAGAAGCAGTACCACCGCGACACCAACCTGACCCCGCAGTCTTTCTTCAAAAAATATGTGAAGTGGCATTTTGACGATTACGTTGTGGTTGCGAGTGATCCGGAGCCGAACAAAAAATATCATCAGCTGTATACCATCGCTTCAGCGAACACCGTTGTCGGCGGTCATCCCCTGACCATTCTGAATCTACCACCTGACCAGTTGAAAAAACTGGCTTTAACCCAGCTACAGGCCGGTGAAGCCGTTTGGTTCGGCAATGATGTGCTCGCTGATATGGATCGCAAATCTGGCACGCTTAAAGGTGGGCTGTATAACTACAGTGACTTATTCGATCTGGATCTTCATTTCGACAAAACTGATCGAATTGTGACCACCGAAGCAGAAATGTCGCATGCTATGACGCTGACCGGCGCTGATGTTGTTGACGGCGAGGTCACCAAATGGAAAGTCGAAAATTCTTGGGGCAAAGACAACGGTCACGATGGCTATTTTGTTGCTGATGCATCTTGGTTCGACCAATATGTTTATGAAGTGGTCGTTCGCAAAGATCTGCTCGATCCAGCTGATCAAGCAGCACTTAAAGCAACACCAATTAACGTACCAGTCTGGGATTTCCTGAATTAAATTAGACTTGTATGCTAGACTAATGATGTTCGACAAAGGCAGTGCACCTACATGCTAGCTCATGCTTTCATGAACGCGCTTGTCTTCGTCTTCATAACGCGCTTGCAGTCGCAGAAGCCTGCACATTTGGGCTCAAGCCCGCTTATGCTCCGGCTTCTAAGCGCTTCTGCTCGCGCTTAACTTTAACGCGCTCGCCAGCCCAGAAACCTGCGTGTAAGGACCCCAGATGCAATGGCCAAAACCGGGCCATCACATCTGGCGCCGCTTACACTCCGGTTTCTAACCGGGCTGGCTCGCGCTCACAAAAAAGGAGTGTCTTTTAATGTCTGCAGAAATTACCACTGGCGATCTGGCTCAATTCAAACAAGATCTCCAAGCCACACCCGGTGCATCCGCTCTTCAAAAAGCGGTCATGAACAACGGTATCAACGCAACTGCTGAGAACACCGACAGCAAAGTTGCCATGACCCCGACTTTTTCTATTGAACTTGATACCGGCAGCGTTGCCAACCAAAAGCAAAGTGGCCGTTGCTGGATGTTTGCCGCCCTCAACACGATGCGTCACGGCATTCAAGCACAATTTAAAATTAAAGACTTCGAACTTTCTCAGAATTACACCTTCTTCTGGGACAAATTTGAAAAATCCAATTATTTTTATGAAAATGTTCTAAAAACCGCCGATCAACCACTCGACAGCCGTAAAGTTGCCTTTTTGATGACCACACCACAACAGGATGGTGGTCAGTGGGATATGTTGTCTGCTTTGATCGAAAAATACGGGATCGTTCCTAAGTCCGTGATGCCGGAAACTTACAGCTCAAGTAAAAGTAGCGAGTTGAACGGTTTGTTGAACTTAAAGTTGCGCAAGGACGCCGTTGCGCTTCGCAAACTGGTTGCTGATAAAGCAAGCGATGCTGATATTGAAGCAGCTAAACAGAAAATGTTAGCTGAAGATTATCGGATTTTGGCTTACACCTTAGGCAACCCGCCGACGAAGTTCGACTTCGAATATCGCGATGATGATAAGCAGTATCATATTGACCGCGAACTCACCCCACAGACCTTCTTCAAGAAGTACGTTGCATGGAACCTTGATGATTACCAAAGTATCATCAATGCACCAACTGACGACAAGCCATACAACCATTTATACACGGTTGAAATGCTCGGCAACGTTGTCGGTGGCCGCGAAGTTCGGCACTTGAACCTCGATATCGATACTTTCAAAGCCTTGGCCGTTAAGCAGCTCAAGGCAGGCGAATCAGTTTGGTTCGGTTCTGATGTTGGTCAGAGTTCTGATCGGCAATTGGGCATCATGGATACCAACATCTATAAGAAGGATGATCTTTTCAACACCGACTTCACCATGACCAAGGCGGAACGCCTCGATTACGGCGAAAGCCTCATGACTCACGCAATGGTCCTCACCGGCGTTGACATTGTCGACGGCAAGCCAACCAAGTGGAAGGTTGAAAACTCTTGGGGCGACAAGGTCGGTGACAAAGGCTATTTTGTGGCCAGTGATTCTTGGTTTGACGAGTTCGTTTACCAAGTTGTCATCTCCAAAAAGTACCTGTCAGCTGACTTGCAAGACGTCATCAAGAACGAATACGACAAACCAACCGTTCTGGCCCCATGGGATCCAATGGGTGCTTTAGCTTCCAAATAAGTCCATACGAATTGGTAAGCTGTCATATTGCAAAGCCTCACGGTCAATGATCGTGAGGCTTTTTGCTGTTCGCAAACCCCTTGCGAAACCATCAAAAAATGTTTTGCTTGTTGACGTATCGAACTTTTTTGATTAAAGAAAAATGTGGTATTCTGGTGACACATCGTAACCACGCGTTTTTTGATACCGGAGTCATCTCAGAAAACGCTCACTTTGGAGGGCAATGTATGGGGACACAATTCGCCTTTGACTGGCGCCAAATCATTCATTCACGAAAAAACATGGCCGTACTCGGGTTGTTCATGGCCGCTTTTATCGTGGCGTTTTTCGCTTTAAGTTGGACCAAACGGCTCGATGTCACTCAAACATCACAAGCAACAGCCAACGCTGCGTTGGCCAACTATGCTGAATATAATCTGGATACGTTGAGTCAAGCACAAAAACCATTATTGGCTAATCTTGACGCCCAAAATTCAGCAACCGGCGTCATTGGCTTGGGCCTGCAGCTTGATGAGCCTGACACTACCCGTAATGGGCTGCTTAGTTTACGTACGGCGCAGCTAGCCATGCGCCAACATCATTACAAAGCGCTCAACACGATGCCGCTGCCACCGTTGCATCAGCTTACTGGCGATGTGCGGAGCCTGAACGTTTTAAAATCTGAAGGCCGGCCGGCTGCAACAAGCGTTAGCACAAGTGCTTCTTATATTGTTTTGGTGTTACCTTATCTCGGCTGGATCACTGGCGCTGCTGCGATATTGCTCAGTTGCGACAGTTGGATCGAGCGGCGGCGACACCGGACACTCATCACTGCTCGTCCTTTGACAGCTGGCCTTGCGGGGAGCAGCCGCCTACTAATGCTTACCGGGTTTTACATCTTAACGCTGCTTGCCGGTTTTGCTTTGATGGTTGCGACACCAGCCCTGATAGCTGGCCTAGGTGACTTCAATTATCCGATCGCCGTCATGGGTACAGCCATACCGCCATTGTGGCAATACATACTTTTGTTTGGCGGCCTGACAATCTTAGCCGGTATTTGGCTCATCAGTTTTAGTATGCTAGTCAATACTTGGATCACCAACGTTTATCTGACCGCCTTTATCGTCATGGCAGCCGGATTATTGCCAGTCATGCTGCCACAGCTCTTCCATTTTCTGTGGTTCCTGCCAATGCCATATCTAGACAGTTACGCGACATTAAGCGGCACCTTAGTGGATCGCTTGAACCAGCCACTTGCTAGCGTCGTCATTGGCACTGGTTTGCTGTTTCTCTGGACCTTTGTTAATCTCTTTATCTTTGGCCTACGTGTCAAAAAGGAGGCAGCATGATGGCTTATTTTCGTTTTCAGTTCCACCAGCTGCTGACCAACCGGAAAAATCTAGCGGTAATTGGTATCGCCTTAGTTGCCCTGATCTGCCAATTTGTCTTTTTCCCACCGAACACCACACCGGTCGAGTTACCGACAGCAACTGTTTTAACCCGTGATCGCGATAAAAATATTGCCTTTGTCAACGAATCGCACGGGCCTAATACCGCCGTGTGGGTGCCATCAACACGCGAATTTGCTAAGCTTGAAACCCAGATGTTAACAGCGCAAAAGCAAGGAAAAAATAAAGCTTACGTTCGCGCAACTATCAACTATCTCGGCTTTTTGCGAAGATATGCTGCTAATCCCGATGCCCAAAGCAGTCCGTTCCATTACCCGCTCACCTATTATTACGAAAATCGTCAATATCCCGATGCTGATGCTGCTTACGCTAATGTTGTTTTAACGCAATCACTAATACCTTTGGCAAAACAAGCACATCCAGATGTATCGACAATTCATCAGCAAACATTCTGGCAGACACTTTTCCGCGGCGCACTGGGTGGCTGGCTGACAGCGTTGTTGCTCATCACCATTCTGCTTGCGAATGATCTGCTGACCAGCGAGCAACGTCATCGCAGTATTGCGCGTTCTTTGCCACTTAGTCCGTGGCATGCCATCAATACCAAAACGCTGACGGTACTTGGTACCCTCGCCGGGGCAGTCACCCTGCTGATTGGTGTGACTGCTGTATGTGTCATCCCCTTCCATGGTCTTGGTTCACTAACCACAGCCGTCAGTAACTTTGCCAAAAACGGGTCTTACGCTTATGTCCAGCCACTGGCACTTGGTTCTGCTTTACTCATGATGCTTGGTTTGACTGTACTGCTCATGTGGCTGTTCATTCGACTTAACTTGCTTTGCCAATTGCTCTTTCACAACGAATTGATCGGACTGGTTCTCAGCGCCCTACTGCTCTTTGGCGAACCGCTCTATTTCATGCAAGGTATAGCCTTCTCCGTACCCCAAACAGCCTACTATCTACCTAGTTACATGAATCCAGCAGCCATCGTCAACGGCCTACAAAATTTCAGATACGATACCGGCCAAATGACACCGTTATCTGGGGTCATCGTGATTGGCAGTGTCATTGTCCTGCTAGAAATCATGCTGTTCATCGTGACACATCGCCGGCATGCTGCGACGGTTAAATAGAGCGTGAGCTGGCGCGGTTAGAAACCAGCGTGATGCGTACGCATTTTACAGGAGGGTACATCATGGAATTGCAACTGCAAAATCTTGCATTAAGTTTTAAAAACAAACCCAACGTCATTCACGACATCAGCCTCACCATGAATGGCGGATCAATCGTCGGGATTGTCGCCCCCAATGGTACCGGTAAAACCACCTTGCTGCGCTTGATTCTCAATGATCTAAAACCACAAGCAGGCAAAGTGCTGGTAGATGGTAAAAGTTATGGTAGTCAAAAACAAAGCCTTGCGCTGCACCGGCAGATGTGCCTTTTCCCAGTTCAAGATGATCTTTATCCAGATTTATCCGGCAAATCGCACCTCGAGTATTATGCCAAGCTTTGGCACAATCGTTCGAAGAGCGTGAAACAGATTATCAATGTGCTCGACATGCGGGACTACATCAATCAACCGGTGCGTACCTATTCAATGGGCATGAAACAGCGGTTATGTTTTGGCATGGTCATGGCGGCAAACACCCCGATCATGCTGTTGGATGAGTTTATGAATGGGCTCGATACGATCAACGTTGCCCGAATGTCCCGCATTTTGCGTGGCTTACGCGCAGAAGGCAAGCTGATTATCACGGTCTCCCACTTGCTGAACAATCTGCAAGGGTACGCCGACCTCATCTACTTCATGCGTGACGGGAAGATTATCAAAACCATTGACCAACACGAACAGCAGCCGCTCTATATTCAGGTTGCTGAAGAAAATGCCAGCCGTTTACCACGTATGCCGTGGGAACATTACCCCAACGGCATGTTGGTGCTGCCAATCCAAAAATTGCCAGGTGAGCATTTCAATCAACTACTGTTGGGTTTAGCAGCCCACCATATTCCCTTCAAACTTGGGCCACTCGATCTTGATACTTATTTCAACGAATTTTACGAAACTGATCAATGAAATAAAAACAACATAACGTAACTCATGCCGCTGTTTCTTATTCATTAGTGGCCGACAATATAACTAAATTTATTATTCAGGCGAACGAATGCCGCAAGTTCGCCTTACAATATGTCGTGATTCTGCTACAATGACGGTATTACTTTTCAGGAGGCTCAAAAATGGCGTCAGGCTTGACTGCTAATAAGAAACTGCGACATAAAATTACTGCCGCGGCTTTACTGGTAACCCTCGGTGTCGTCTATGGCGATATCGGGACGTCACCACTATACGTAATGAAATCAATCGTTGCTGGCAACGGCGGCATGGGACATTTTGATACTGACTTTTTGGTCGGCTCAGTGTCCTTGATTTTCTGGACCCTGCTCATTATCACCACCGTTAAATATGTCTTGATTGCATTACGGGCTGATAACAATGGTGAAGGCGGGATCTTTGCGCTGTATACGCTTGTTCGCCAGCGTGCTCGTTGGTTGGTACTGCCGGCCATGGTTGGCGGTGCTGCTCTACTGGCAGATGGGATGCTGACACCGGCTGTGACCGTCACAACCGCGATTGAAGGTTTGAAGGGTGTCCATATTAACGGCAACATCTTAATCGACAATCAGCAACAGGTGATTTGGGTCACCATTTTGATCATTACCTTCCTGTTCTTCATTCAGCGATTTGGTACCGATCTGATTGGTAAGGCGTTTGGTCCGATCATGTTTGTCTGGTTTACATTCTTGGGCGTTGCTGGCTTTATTGCCTTGTCAAAGGACTGGTCCATGTTGCGCGCCTTGAACCCTTATTACGCACTCCATTTACTGGTCAGTCCAGACAATAAAATGGGGCTCTTCATTCTTGGCAGTATTTTCCTAGCAACCACCGGTGCTGAGGCATTGTATTCTGACATGGGCCATGTTGGTCGCGGTAACATCTATCTCAGCTGGCCATATGTCAATATCTGTTTAGTGCTCAACTATTTTGGCCAAGCTGTCTGGCTGGATCAAAATTCAAAAGTAACGGCGTTCAACAAGATTACCGACTTCAACCCGTTCTTTCAGATGTTGCCAGAAAGCATCCGGTTAGGCGCAATTATTTTAGCAACCTTGGCGGCGATCATCGCGTCACAAGCATTGATTTCCGGCTCTTATACACTGGTTTCCGAAGCTATTAAACTGCGCTTCTTGCCACGACTGCACATCATTTACCCAACAAGGTTAAAGGGGCAGCTTTATATTCCAGTCGTCAACACCATTTTATGGTTGGCTTGCTTAGCGATCATTGGCTACTTCAAAACCAGTGCTGAAATGGAAGGTGCTTATGGCTTGGCCATCACCATTACTATGCTGATGACCACCCTACTGCTGTACCAATACCTGCGTTCGCGTCATGCGCCTGCTGTGATTGCGATCGGGACATTGATCTTCTTTAGTGCCATTGAAACAGTCTTCTTCATCTCCAGCGCGGTTAAGTTCTTGCACGGTGGTTATGTCACCGCCATGATCGCGTTTATCATTTTGGCCGTAATGTATGTTTGGCAATACGGTGGCAGAATTCGCGACGACAACACTTATCGAGCCGAAATGGCTTCGCTTTTTGCCTATAAAAATCAACTGTCCGAACTTCGCAACGATCCAGATTATCCAACATACACCACCAACTTGGTTTACATGACCCAAATTGCGAATGACCATTACATCAAAAAGGAAATTCTCTACTCAATTTTGGATAAACGGCCAAAACGCGCACGGGTTTACTGGTTTGTTACTGTCAATGTTACGGATGAACCGTATACCGCCGAATATACAACGGATACGTATGGGACCGATTATATGGTCAACGTCCAACTCTATCTCGGCTTCCGGATGGAACAACAGGTCAACGTGTTCTTACGGCAAATTGTCAATGACATGATGCGTGAAGGTGAATTACCAACGCAACCGCAAAAATACACAACCATTCCTGATCGACAAGTTGGCGACTGGACTTTTGTCTTGCTGCACGAAGAACTTTCACCGCAGACCCAGATCAAAGGTTTCCAGAAGGCCATCATTCAGGCGCGGCTACGACTCCAGCACATCGCAGTTTCACCCGCGCAATGGTTCGGCTTGGAATATGCGGATACCATCGATGAAACCGTGCCACTAGTTCTTGGTAAAATTCCGATTACCAAACTCAATCGGCTAACGCGTTCCCAAGCAGAAGCTCAACCCGAAGACGAAGACGATTAAGTCGCGTCACTAAAAAGAAGCTATATCTGATGCACAGCATTCTGCTGGGCGCGATATAGCTTCTTTTTTATCCATCAAGTCGATTTTCGTTTTTTGTAAACTTGTCATGTGGACTAGAAAATCGAATTTTTTTGAAACTTTTTACTGCAAGCGGCTTTATGAAGGCTGCTTCGTCTGTTTTTCTGCACGCAACGTTGCCTGAGCAGCAGCGAGACGAGCAACCGGCACCCGATATGGCGAGCACGAAACGTAGCTGACGCCAATTTGGTTAAAGAAGGTCACAGAGTCAGGATCGCCACCGACTTCACCACAGACGCCAATGGTCAGTTGCGGCTTTGTCGCCCGGCCTTTCTCGACAGCCATCTGCATGAAGGCCCCAACACCTTCCGTATCAACGGTTTGGAATGGATCTGCTGGTAAAATGCCTTTACTCAAATAGTCCGGCAAGAACGAGCCAACATCATCACGGGAATAGCCAAAGGTCAACTGCGTCAGGTCATTAGTCCCAAAACTGAAGAAATCGGCAGCATTCGCAATCTTATTGGCCGTGATGCAAGCACGTGGGGTTTCGATCATGGTGCCGACTTCGTAATCGACTTTGATTTCTTTTGTTGCGACTAGTTGCTCGATTTGATCTGTCACCAATTTCCGAACCCAGATCAATTCAGTCTCGGAGTTGGTCAGTGGAATCATGATGTGCGGGGTGACCTTCATGCCTTCGTCGGCAAGCCGGAATATCGCATGCATCATGGCCCGAACCTGCATCTCATAAATATCCGGGAAGGTCACAGCTAATCGATCACCACGATGCCCCAACATTGGATTGACTTCCTTGAGGGCAGCCATCCGTTCGCGTAGCTGATTTTGCTCCAGGCCAAGATCTTGCGCAACTTCACTGATTTCTCGGCTATCATGTGGCAAGAACTCATGCAGCGGCGGATCCAAGAGGCGAATCGTCACTGCTTTACCATTCGCAAGCCGATATAGCTCGTAAAAATCCTGCTCCTGCATTTTTTCTAGCGCTTGTAGCGGCGTCTTGCGACCAGCCGCATCTTTGGCCAAAATCAATCGGCGCATCTGCAACAGTCGTTCTGGTTGGAAAAACATGTGTTCAGTCCGGGTTAAGCCGATGCCATCAGCACCAAATGCCAGTGCTTGCTCCAAATCCTTAGGAGTATCTGCATTGGTAAACACGGCCATGCGACTTGCATCCTTTGCCCATGTCAATAAAGTGGCTAAGCTTTCTTTGACCATCGCCGCCGTTGTGGTGATTTGACCACGATACAAATTGCCAGTGGTACCGTCAACCGATACCCAATCGCCTTCGTGGAGAACGGTTGACCCAACCGTGGCGGTTTTCGCGTGTTCATCAACGCTTAGTGCGTGCATGCCGACAACCCCAGTCGCACCCATGCCGCGAGCTACAACCGCTGCATGGGACGTCATCCCGCCACGCGCTGTCACAATTGCCTGACTGACAATCATACCTTCAATATCTTCAGGCGAGGTATCTTGTCGCATCAAAATAACTTGATGGCCGGCATCATGCGCCGTTTTGGCATCAGCGGCAGTGAAGTAGACTTCACCAGAAGCCGCTCCCGGTGAAGCTGGCAAACCAGTTGCCAAAACAGTATGCGCGGCCAGCACTTCAGGATCAAATTCCGGATGCAGCATGTCACTGATCGATTTAGGTGCTACCCGCAGAATAGCCTCATGCTGATTGATCAGTCCTTCATTAACTAAATCAACCGCGATTTTCACCGCCGCGGCTGGCGTTCTTTTCCCATTACGCGCCTGCAACAGATAAAAATGACCGTGTTCGATTGTGAACTCCAAATCCTGCATATCACGATAATGTTGCTCCAGTTTCGTAGCGATGGTTGCCAGCTGATCATAAACTGCTGGCATTTGTGCCTGCAAAACGGCGACCGGCTGCGGCGTCCGCACACCGGAAACCACATCCTCACCTTGTGCGTTCAATAGATATTCGCCGAACAAGGCGCGTTCGCCAGTTGCCGGATCACGTGTAAAGGCAACCCCGGTCCCAGAATCTTCACCAGCATTCCCGAAAACCATGGTCTGAATGTTCACCGCAGTCCCAAGATCTTCAGGGATTTGATTTTCCCGACGATAAATCACGGCTCTGTGGTTATTCCATGACTCAAAGACGGCTGCAATCGCCGCTAACATCTCATCCTTAGGCGCCTGTGGGAACGTTTTGCCTGCCTGCTCATACAGTTGCTTAAATGATGCAATGATTGCCTGCAAATCAGTCGTTGTCAGATCCAAATCTGAAGCATAGCCCTTATCACGTTTCATGGTCGTTAGAACGTCATCAAACGCTTTTTCCGAAAGACCGTAGACCACATTGCCGAACATCGCAAGCAAGCGGCGATAACTGTCATACGCAAATCGCGGATCATTCGTGAGTTTTGCCAAAGCCACAACGGTTTGATCATTCAAGCCGATGTTTAGGATTGTATCCATCATCCCCGGCATTGAAATCGGCGCGCCGGAACGAACCGACACGAGCAACGGGGATGTCTGATCATCGAACTGCTTGCCAGTTGCCTGCTCCAAGGCCGTCAAGTGTGTATCTAATTCTTGCAACAAATCATCTGAGAGACCGTGATTGGTTTGATAGCTGTGGCATGCAGCGGTGGTAATCGTGAATCCCGGCGGCACCGGCAGGCCAAGATTCGTCATTTCGGCCAAATTAGCACCTTTGCCACCTAAAAGTGCGCGCATCTCCATGTTGCCTTCAGCAAATGCATAAATCTGTTTCATCATAAAGTCTTCCTTTCGTTTAATGTGACGTGATATATGTTCGATTTATAATGTATTATTTTTGAAGACAAAATGCAAGCGTTTACACCTAAAATTGGCCTAATTATTTTTCGAATCATTAATGACAACAAAAAAGCCGCTCGCAACAATGTACGAACAGCTTATGGGACAAGGGTTTCAATGAAATATTTAAAAATTCGGTTTTTTGTAATTTTTCCAATCACATGGGTATCGCCAGCATTTTGGACTACCGGCAGCGAATCAACATTGTGTTTAAGGAGCAGTTTGCTGGCCGCGATGATCGATGTATCAGCGGTGACGGTAATCACATTCGGCATGCGGGTCATGACGATGCTCGCTGGTAACGTTGTATCGCGATTAGTAAAGCTTGCTCGTAACAAATCTTTACGCGAGATGAGGCCAACTAAAGCACCATCATCATCTAATACGTACAATGAACCAACGTCGGCTAAAAACAGTTTGGTGACAGCTTCTTCCATCGATGTCGTCAATTTAATCTCCGTCGGCGGCAGTAAGATAGCAGCAATAGTGGTCTGAAAGAACTTTTGGCTATCCATTTGCAACAGATTCTCGCCTTGATACGCATAGCCGACTTTAGGTCGCGCATCTAAGATTCCAATTGTTGTCAACAGCCGTAAATCAGCGCGAATTGTCGCCAAACTAATGTTGAGCTTAGTCGCCAACGTTTCCCCTGTCATCGGACTTTCCGCTTTCAGTAGCTGAATGATTTTATTTTGGCGCTGGGTCAGTTGCGTGACGGCCACCTCCTATTCATTAATGTTAATTATAACATTTTTGCGATATATGACGTGATATTTCGTCGCGAAAAGTTTGGCAACTTATTTGGAGAGGCTGAATACTAGCAAAATAAAGTGGCTGGGTCATAATTCTTAGTCAGCTATTAAAAACGAATGGTTTTCCGTTATTGGAAAACCGTTCGTTTTTGACTTCTCATGGATTATTTATTGCGATTTTAAAGACCGTAGTGCCAAGGCGGAGCAATCGTAGGCCAGATGGGGCTCAGCCGTGCAAACAACACAGCGACCGGGCTTTGTCGCTGATGTTGTTAGGCGACTTCGAGACCGCGGGCTTTGCGGGCTCGAAGCGCCGTCTCCGCTCTAGCTACGCGTCGCCACCCCAGCTGGCCGGAGATTGCGGAGTTTGGCACGGCAAAAAAGTTTTAGCCTAGCGACTTTCTACGATTATTCGGAATTTAATGAATCACAAGTCTTGCAAGGGAATTATGGCTCAGCCTCCATAATTTTATAAAGTGTGCTTATCCAGAATGGTTAGCTTGTCATCCAAGGTGTAAACAATTGGTTGCGCATTTCCAATTTCGACCTTGTTGATGCCAGCATCGCTGATGTCTTCCATAAACTTCACCAAGGCGCGCAAAGTAGAGCCGTGAGCGACAATGAGCTGATTTTTCCCGGACAAAAGGCGCGGTGCCAGTTCAGCTGTCCAATACGGTAACAACCGTTGACTCGCATCGGCAAGGCTCTCGCCGCGCGGGATGATCGTGGCTGGATAACGGTGGTACCGCCGGGTTCGACTAGGATTAGCAAGTAATGGCGGGTGTGCGGAAAAACTCCGCCGCCAACTTGCAACCTGATCCGGGCCAAACAGCTTGCGCGTCAAGTCCTTGTTAATACCACGTAAGGCACCGTAATGCCTCTCATTAAGCCGCCAACTTTTCGTGATCGGCAGGTAGTTCTGGCCGATCTTATCTTGCACGATGTATGCCGTCATGATTGCCCGCGATAGCACGCTCGTATGAACATGATCAAACAAGATCCCCGTGGACGCGATTTTTTCCCCAGCTGTCTCAGCTTGTGCCTTACCCTCTGCGGTTAAACCCACATCCGACCAGCCGGTATAAGTATTCTTCTGATTGGCGATGCTCTCGCCATGCCTTAACAGGACTAATTTAACCACAAAACGGCCTCCTTAACCCAACTAGTATACCAGACTGCGCGGGCGAGTGGTAAACGCATCAAATAGTGCTGCTTTGCTTAGTTTCATGTTTGTCATTCTACTTCATTGATGTAAACCAGCGGAATAGCAATGGACTCAACTGTCAAAGCGAAGCAGTTTTCTTCGCTTTGACTAATACCTAGCGGCGAGACGGCGTTGGCCTTTCACATTAGCTCGAAATTGTGCCCCACCACTCTAACCAGCTCGGGCTTCCGGAACAAGCTCATTAGAAGAGAACTAAAACCCGAACCATCCCCATTTTCTCACTGAAACACGCGAACAGGCCCAGAAGCCTCCACCTAAGGGCGCCTCCCAAAGCCCAGCCATTTAGGCTTGAGGTCGCTTACGTTCCAGCTTCTAACTGGGCCTTTTCGCGCTCTGCATTTTTGCCGGAAAAGCTGGAAAATGATAGGCTACTATATATACGAGATCGGCGAAGGCTTGTCTCTTTGCCTTTAGAAAGAAGGATGCTCATGACCCAGTCGCATAAATCGGTTACGATGGTCGAGCTGTTCTATGATTTAATTTTTGCCTATGCCGTTGGCCGTATGGCGCAAGCGCTTGCACTGCCGACACATGGTTTCATTGCTCCGCGTATGCTTGGTGAGTTTTTGATGATGCTACTTGTTTTCTGGGTGATTTGGACTTACCAAACTGTCTTAGCCAACCGGTACTTTAACAACCAACTAGCCCAAAGTCTCTTTACTCTTTTTAATATGTTCTGGGTCATCGTCTTGAGTACCGCCATCAACGTTGATTTCGTTAAAACAAAATGGTCCTTTCAATTGAGCACCGCCATTTTGTTTTTGAGTGTTGCGATTCAATATGGCCTGATCTGGCGGCAAAAACATGCTGCTTTACCCAAAATTTTTGGTCTGACCTTAACAATTGCTGGCGCGCTGGCACTTGTATCGCCTTTCCTAACCCCATACTCGCTGTCATTCACGGTCTTCTTTTTGGGCGTTGTGGGGGCCAGCTTTGTCCCGCTGCTTTTCTGGCGAACGATCAATGCTGCCCCGGTGGATTTTAGTCATTTGAGTGAGCGTTACTCGCTACTGGTCTTGCTGATTTTCGGAGAAGCGGTTATTGGCGTGGCCGATACGGTTTATAGCGGCTTATCGCTGCAGGCCGGTTTGTTTTTCTTTGTTGTTATATTGCTTTTTGTGGCTTATCAGCTAGTTTATGATAACGGCCTTAACCGCCAGATAAAAACAGGCGGTTTGGCAGCTATTCATCTTCATTACCCGTTATTAGCCGCCATCCTTAGCATCAGCACGTTTATCCACCTGTGGTTGACTCAGGAATTAGATCCGCGTTGGTTTGCCACGGCGATTACCTTGGCTTTAGCTGTTTACTATTTTAGCCTGATTGGCTATTTGCGCGCCTATCCAACCAACAAGATCGACATCGGCTTCAAGCGTTGGTTTTATTTAGGGTTTTCACTCATGATTTTTGGGGTATACAGCTTCATGACGGCGGCTATGCCATTGCCGTTTATGCTAGGCTTAACTGCGTATTTGCTGGCCAATACCTTATATCTTTGGCAATTCATTCTCCATCCCAACGACCCGTTGTATAATGAAAGTGATCAATGAAGGGAGAATTCATATGACAACATATGATGTCACATTCAACACCGTCGATGGCAAGTCGCTGATTAAGCGCAACGTGGAAAGCGACCACGAAAACGCCCGGGTCTGGGAGGACGCGGTTGAGCGATTTGACGCCGATCACCTCTACATCAAAATGAACGACAAGACAATGGTCAGCCTTTTGCGGCGCGCCGTTGTTCGTATCGACATGACTGAATTACCTAGTGATGTCGAAAAAAAGGCTAATCGCCGAGATGAATTTCGTAATGCCATGTACACATTAAGTCAAATCGGGCTGTGACCTGGTTGTCGCTAAGCCTTGTTGCCATTTCAAATGGCAGCGGGGCTTTTTTGATGGGATCGTTAGCAGATAAAGCTGACTGTCATTGCCTTTAAAAGCAATTGAAATGGCACAAAGACAAAAAATCCTCCGCAACAGCAAAGTCGCGGAGGTCATGATTTTATATTTTTAAAGCACGCTTCTGGCTGAATTAGTCAGCATAGTTGAAGTGTGTTAATGGTGCGTGCTTCACATCAGCAATCGTCTTAGTGCCAGCAAGTTGCATGATGATTTCAAGTTCGTGATCAATCTGCTCGAACACGCTTTGAACACCTTCTGCACCACCCAAAGCCAAGCCATAGATCACTGGCCGGCCAAAGGCAACTAGATCAGCACCGGCTGCTAACGCTTTGAAGGCGTGACTGCCGCGCCGAACACCGGAATCAAAGATGATTGGAACGCGCTTGTTAACTGCCTTTGCGATCGCTGGCAAAACGTCGAAGGATGCCGGACCACCGTTCAACTGACGGCCGCCATGGTTGGAAACATAAATCGCGGCTGCACCGGCACCAATTGCGCGCAAAGCATCTTCAGGAGACTGAACCCCTTTGACGATGACTGGCAGATCAGTGTATTCGGCAATTCGACGAACATCGTCTTCACTGATCTTTTGAGCAGCAGAGGCATAAATCTCGCCAATTCCTTTGCCTTTACCGTCACCGGCTGAATACTTTTCCAAGTTCGGCATTGGAATTGGGAACTGGAAGTTGTTAATGATATCTTCTTCACGATAACCATCAACAGTGGCATCAACCGTCAAAATGATGCCCTTCACACCGGCCTTCTTAGCCTCATCGAGCAAGCTCTTGTTGAAGTCCCAATCCTTACTCATGTACAGTTGGAACAACTGCGGTGCGCCATTGCCGGCCGCCGCTGTATCAGCGATGGATGTTGAGCTGTAGGTACTCTGAGCCATCAACCCGCCAACGGCCGCAACGCCCCGCGCAGTATCTTTTTCGCCTTGGCTATGAGCCAAACCTTGCGCAGCAGTCGGTGCCATCATAATTGGCGTCTTGAGATCAATGCCCAAGAAGTTGGTGGACAGATTTGGAGAATCAATGTTGGACAATGCCTTAGGAACAATCTGAGCGTGATTAAACGCCTTTGTATTTTCGGCCAAGGTCCACTCATCTTCAGAACCCCCGACGATATAACCATAACCGCCAGTAGGAATAATCTTCTTTGCTTCATCTGCCAATGACGGCAAGTTCAAAATGTTCAATTTCTTTTCTGCATCGCTTTGTTCGTAACCATTAACAACTGTCATGTGTAAAAAGCCTCCCAAAATTGCTTACTTATCAGAACACAGATAAGTGTATCACTTATAATTAGTAAGTAAAGGGATTTTGCTAATTTTTTGTAAGTGATTATAGTGCGGCTTTTTTCCTACAAAAAAAGAACGCCATCTGTCGGCGTTCTCTCTGGTTTGACCAATCGGAGCCACATCCCCCGATTTAGTCCTCTTTTTTCTTAGTCTTATCTACAACGTCATTGAACTTCTCGGCTACTTTATCTTTTGCTTCGCCAAGTTTTTCTTTCACGTCGCCAGCAATCTGTTGGGCCTTACCCTTAGCTTCGGTTGATTCATCACCAGTTAATTTACCAGCGGTTTCTTTAACCTTGCCGCTAACCTTGTCTTTTGCTGCATCATAATCTGTCATATGATTTCCTCCTTCTTTGCTTAATTTAAGGATACCAAGTTGACATTATGCCATGCCAGTTTGGGGCTCACGCAACCTCTAAGGAAAATAAAAAAGTCTGTACAATCGGCGTACAGTCCTCTTCATTTCACGCTAGTGACGTGCACCCGGTCGTTTTTCTTCAGGCGCTGGCGGGATAACCGCTTTGCCGCCTTTTTTAATATGCTTGTAGTTCACGACCGTCTTATTCTTCATATCTTCAACCAGTGAGGCATCATCAGGCGAAAAACTGTCGATTGTCAGCATTGCCGCGTTGGCATAGAGCTTTTCAACCGTGCCTTTGAAACTCAATGGCACATCTTTTGCTTTACGAACTGATACTTTATCACCAATAACGATTTCTTGTGACACAGAAAAACCTCCTTAAAGGCATTCGCCAGCAAATTCGCCGTGCGGGCTTAACTTGCTGGCGGGTAAGTGCTTACTTGGTGGCCTGCACTTTCACTTTGATCGGTGCATCCAAGTCAACCGAATCACTGAAATGTTGCAACAAATAGCGCTGCATAGCGTCGCGCGCTTCTCGCTTAGTCATCTGATGACAGACCCGGGAAGAATCGTGCCGATGCCCCCATTTATCCGTATACTGACCAACGACTTCATAATCACGAAGATGTGCTGCAAATAACATGATTCCTCTTGACCACCTTTATTAATTGTACCATGAGTCGGCACACGTTTTTGTATCACAAGAAGCATTTATACACCCTAGAGGCATCAGTTTCAACTATTCTAAGAAAAAAGTTTATAAACTGCTATTGACAACGCTGGTGGCCTTGATCTTGCGGCTTTTTACGGCAGCACTCGATGCTGTAATCCTCATTTTAGAGGCCATGCAACTAACATCGTCGTTAGCTACCCGACACTTTCTTTAACTTGATTTTGTGTTGTTGCTAACTGCGTCGTCTGACTGCGTTTCATGCGATTGAATGCAATGACTGTGCGACCAATTAAATCCTGTACGTTTACTTGATCCTGCGGCGCATAATCAAGAATTTCGACCAATGCAGAATTTTCATAACATTTCTGAATGCGACCAACAAAATCATGTTCCATATTGCCATTCGCACGACATAAAACGACCATGCCTTCTTTTGCCTGCTTCATGATTAAGTTCCCCCTTGTTATGTGTTGAGCTAAGGTTAACAGGCCGAAAGTTTTATCGTCAACATAAATGATCAATTATATATAAATTTTCATAATTTCGTCACAATCCCGCCAAAAGGCAGTTGAATGCGCTTTTATTTTTTGACTTTAATTAAAAAAATTCTCAAAATATTGACAAGTCAGCCGCCTCTTTTTACTGAAAAGTGTTGCTTTCATAGATTGAAAAGACGACACCACTTGCAAAAGACGCCCTGCTTCACAGTATTGACATCTTCACTGAAAAAGCCAACGATAAGAAACAATAGACTCCAAACAAGGCGATGATTTTCGTGGATAGGCACATTTTTGGTGCAACTTTCTCTTCACTGCGGTCAACCAATTTCCGCCGCTTCTGGATTGGCCAATGTATCTCTGTCATGGGCACTTGGATCCAACGAACAACGCAAACATGGTTGGTCTATCAAATGACCAAATCTGCATTTCTGGTTGGCTTGCTCGCAGCGGCTCAATTTGTTCCTATCATGGCACTCACCTTAATCGCCGGTACGCTCATTGATCGCTACCCCAAACGACGGATTCTTTTGATGACCCAATTTGGTTTTCTAGTCTTGGGTGCTGCCATGACGATCATCACTTTTCTAAAAATTGTTCAATACTGGCAAATTCTGGTAATTGCCTTAGGCTATGGCATTCTTCAAAGTTTTGATACGCCAACTCGACAATCCTATGTTATTGAACTTGTTGGCAAAAAAGACCTCATGAACGGTATTTCATTGAACTCTTCCATTTTCAATTTGGCAAAAGTTGCGGGTCCTTCCCTAGCCGGGGTGCTCATGGTCACTATAGGAGTGGCGCCGTGTTTTCTAGTTGACACCTTGAGTTACATTGCCATTATTATTGGTTTATTGATGATTCATCAGCAGCATCCTGTTGCCAGTCACACACCGCGCCACATCATTGCTGATGTCAAAGAAGGGCTTGCTTACATCGTCCACCATGACAACGTTAAATTAAGTGCCGAATTAATGATGATTATTTGCACACTGAATTTTAACAATAATGTCATCATCCCCATCTATGCGCAGGAAGTTTTAGGCCGTGGTGCACAAGGCTATACCAATCTGCTATCGGCAACAGGGATTGGTTCACTGATTGCAGCGTTCCTCATGAGTTATCTGGCTCGGTTTGGCCTACGCCGCGATTTATATCTTCTAGTGGCGATAGGGACGGCCTTGGTTCAATCGCTGATGATTTTTGTTCACGTTTATTGGTTGGCGATGATTTTTATGGTTGTCATTGGATTTTGCAACATGGTTTTCTTGAATCAATCCAATGCTGCTTTTCAGTTCTCTATCCCCAATGAGTTGCGTGGCCGGATCATGAGCGTCTACGTTCTGCTCAACCAAGGTTCTACGCCCATTGGCAGTTTATACGTCGGTGGTTTAATGGACATGGCTGGCGGCCTGTGGGGGTTTCCTTCCTGTGGTTTGTTGGCGTTGCTGTTAACCATACCGATCCTGCTTAGCCATCAAACAACAGTTAAGCATTGGCTCCATGCTTAGACCGTAAAAAATGGCGTTGACACAAACTATCTGTGATCGATAGATTGTGCCAACGCCATTGCTATTCAAAATAAACTTTCAATTTTTCCGGATCTGCCCATTGCCCAAAACCTGATACTTAATCGTGGTCAGTGCGGCTAATCCCATTGGCCCACGAGCATGCAATTTTTGTGTGCTGATGCCGATTTCGGCGCCAAAACCAAATTCATAGCCATCCGTGAAGCGGGTCGAGGCATTCACGTAAACCACGGCGGCATCCACCTGCTGTAAGAACTGCTGACTATTTTGGTAATTGTCTGTGATAATCGCCTCACTGTGCTTTGTATTATGCGCATTGATGTGTTGAATGGCTTCTTCTTCTGAGTCAACGACCTTAACGGCCATAATCAGGTCATTGTATTCCGTATCCCAGTCTTCAGCGGTAGCAGCGTGCATACTCGGCACGATGGCGCGGGCACGTTCATCGCCGCGTAATTCAACGCCATGATCTTGCAAGGCTTTAGCAATGACTGGCAACTGTTCATTTGCCACATCAGCGTGAATCAAAAGCTTCTCGGCTGCATTGCAGACAGATGGCCGTTGCACCTTGGCATTGACAACAATCGCCACCGCCATTTGCAATTGGGCATGGGCATCAACATAAATGTGACAATTGCCAGCTCCGGTTTCGATCACCGGAACCGTTGCCTGTTCAACCACCGCTTTAATCAACCCTTTGCCGCCACGCGGAATCAGCACATCAATGTAGCCGTTTAAGTGCATCATCTGAGTGACAACGGCACGGCTAGGATCGGTGATCAATTGCACGGCATCACGCGGTAACCCTTTTGCTGCCAGTGCATCTTGTAAAACTGTCGCCAACGCAAGATTGCTGTGTAATGCTTCCTTGCCACCGCGTAAAATGACCGCATTGCCGCTTTTAAAGGTCAGGGCAGCTGCATCCACCGTCACATTTGGCCGCGCTTCGTAAATCATGCCAACAACACCCAATGGCACGCGTTTTTGAGCAATTGTCAAGCCGGCTTCGTTCACCCACGCCCTGTCCGTTTGCGCAGTCGGATCATCCAGTGTGGCAACCTGTCGTACCCCAGCTGCCATGTCGGCAATGCGTGCCTTCGTTAACGCGAGCCGATCAACAAACTTTTCCGGCAAGGCGCTCGCAGCTGCAAAATCAGTCTTATTTGCCGCCAAGATGGTATCGGCATGCGTCTCCAGCGCAGCCGCCATCGCTAACAGGCCGGTATTTTTCTGTAGTGTCGTCAATTGGCCAAGCGTCATCGCCGCGGTTTTGGCTGCCCGCCCCATCTGTTCAAGATCAATTGTCGTTGCGTCCATATCATCGGTCTCCTTTTTTAGTGCACGCGAGCAAGCTTTTGCGTCTGCCAACGTGATATGAGCCGTTTAAAAGTGCTACTAAAACCTACTATTGAAAACTTTGACTGACACTTGCTGCTTGTTTGGGCTGACCGAACCAAGTACCGACTGGGTCGCCGGCCAAGATTTGTAAAACAATCCGCGGATCACGACCACTAGCAAGCACCATTTGTTTGCCAGCACGCATCATCGTCTTGGCGGCCTTCAATTTTGTCACCATGCCGCCGGTCCCGAAACGCGTCGAACTGCCGCCTGCAGCTGCCAGCACTTTGGCAGATAGCTGCGTAATCGTCGGCACGAGCGCAGCATCCGGATGGCGATTCGGGTCACGGTCATACAACCCGTCAATATCTGAAAGGACGACCAACAAATCAGCGCCTATTTGCTTAGCCACTAACGCCGACAATTGGTCATTATCACCAAATGTCGTGCGATGATCCAACTCGTCAACCGCTACACTGTCATTTTCGTTGATCACCGGAATCACTTGCTGAGCCAATAACGCATCAATCGTGTCCAGCACATGCTGACGATTCATCGGATAATCAAATACATCATGTGTTAGCAGCAATTGGCCAATTTTCGCACCATAATCACTAAACCGCTGTGTGTACAAGGTCATCAATTCCGACTGGCCAATCGCAGCAAGCGCTTGTTGCTCGGCAATGACAGCTGGTCGCTTCGACATGCCTAGTTCCGCCATTCCCACGCCAATTGCGCCAGAGGTGACTAACACCAGCTCATAGCCCTGATTATTCAGCGCCGTCAAAGAGTACGCCAATCGATCGATGGTTTGTAAATTGACTTTGCCATTTGGATGAATCAGGCTACTCGTGCCAATCTTCACTACTAATCGTTTACATTGCATCGCCCGTTTTGCCATTGCTACCTCCGCTGAATGCATACTTGTCGAGAAATCTAATCTATCAAAAAAGCACCGCCTTGATCGAGACACCCGTTAAGGCGGTACCATTCTCGTTCAAAGCAATGCTTTGCGCTTTTATCGTTATTTAAGTTTTGTGAGACTCATCATACAAGCTTGGATTCGCGCACATTTCAGGACTTTCAGCGATTGTCCTGATCTCTGTGAGGCGCTACTATGACTTGATGAAGTGAATTGTATGCGGGCAATGACGAAAAGTCAAGCGCAGGTATTCCGAAGCGTTGATTACCGCTTATACGCACGCCTCATCGTTACTCAACTCCGAGCAAATAATTGTCTAAGGTGTGCCCCTAGAAGAACCAAGAACCCACTGAGACTGCCACAAACTAAGATAAACTGAAAAGGTTGGCTAACTCCTTTAAAAAAAAAGCAGGTAGCAAACCACCACGATAAAACTCACGGTTAAAAGCAACGCATTTGTCATTTTGTTTTGTTTCTTTTTCGCGCGCATCAATCATACCTCCAAGAACTGCAAAAGATTTTAAAACGACACAATGCTTTCAAAAACATTGTATCGTACAAGGAAGCATCTAAGCGGGTTCAAAAATAAACGTTGTATTTTCGCCGATAATCGTGTGTCACTGCTATCTCAACAACCGAAATTCAGCGAGGATTAAAAACTCTTTTCCGCATCAAGCCAGCCAACCATTTACTGAAATAAGGACGAAAAATATAAACTAGGCATAAGCAGTGTCAACAATCGCTTACTGACGCGTCACCGCCACCCGAAAAGCGTAAATTCTAGGCAGTTCCTCTCCTGTATGAATGGCCTGACCATTGGCCGTGATGCCAGTGCGCTTCACGTGAATCTTGACAGGCAGCGGCATTTTGGTCGCATATGGCCGCGGCAAAAGTAGGCGCTCACTGTAAAAAGTCCCAACTGGTAGGTTCTTGGCGATGGCAACAATACCGTGCCGATCTGCTTTTACCTTATAGGCTTCTTTAGAAGTTAATGGATTCCCAACTGACCGCCAATGACCATCCGTTGTTCGATAGCGGCGGCGGCCTGAACTGTCGAATCGATAAAAAGCAAAGATGCCGCCAGCAAGTGGTTGCTGCGTGCCATCCGGAAAGACGGCTAGTTGTTGAAAGAGTGGTCTAACCTTCTTGGCCTCATAAACTGCGGCAACATGATTGGCTTTTAATGGCGTTGGCTCACTTTCCGCTGAGCCGCTTGGCATGCCCAACATCACCAGCAGCATGCCAAGCGCCGCCAGTCCTTTTATCCCATATTGACGCATCCCCACACCCCCAAAATAAGTCAATTAATATTGTAATAATAACTTTATCATTTTGGCCAAACGATGTGCGAACAAAACAAGTGTTATTAAAATTGCTAGTTTCTGAGGCAAACAAAAAGCAGTTTCCGCAATCACCTTCTGATTGCAAAACCTGCTTTTGGCTTCTCTCTTACTGTCAAGCCACGCAATTACTGGACTTGGCCTTTTTTAACCAACACTGGCAAAATAATGACCCGATCCATGTAACTCGGACGATGCATGAAGGAGCCTGCTTCACGATAAGCTTTGGCACCACTTTCAAAGATCATCGAAATGTGCTTCTCAGAAGGATCAAGGCTGATTTCTTCAACCGAGTTTGGGACATTAATAATTTTAGACCCTGACTTTGGTGCGGTGAAGTCTAGCTTGGTCCAGCTTTTATTGCCCGGAACCCGAATCCAGATTTTGCCTGGTGCGCTGCCATTTGACTGACTGAGCAACGTCAGCCCACTTTTGGCAATGGCAATGCCTTGAAGCCGATCCCAGCCATTGTTATACGAATTAATGACTTTCTTTTGAATCAGCGATTTAAAGACCATGTTAACTTCTTGATCGAGTGTTTTGCCGGCAAACTTTGGTGCAAGTTCCAAAGCCCATGCTTTCATTTGCTTCATCGTGATGGGTGCTGGCAGCCCATTTGCATTGAGCGGTAAGGCAAGGATCGAACGGTTCTTTTTGTTCTGACCATATTTAACAAAAACCAATTGATTGTTATACAGGGCAATCGCTGAGGTCCGTCTTGCCAAATGAAGTTCAATCCGGGTTGACTTTATCGGTTGTTGCGTTGCTTTAGCCGAATAGGCATCGATTTCGCGCTGTGACACATAACTGATACCAGCACCTGTTGTCTGCGCGGCATCATCAGACCAAAGCAGCCGCTGATGGTCGATGTCGTAAGTGATACCACCAACGTGCGATTTGCTCCTTAAAATTAAGGTTTTATTGTACTTAGCATTATGCTTGTTCACCTGAACAATGATTGAATTCAGTTTGTGATTACCATCATACAAGCTCATATAGATCGCATCTTTGGACTGGGTGACCCCCTGAGGCACCCAGTTATTGCCAAAACCCGCTTTTTTGGTTTTAGCATTGATCGACCAAGCACCGCGAAGTCCAGGAATCACCACTAATTTGGCATCGGTGGCCGCGCGTTTTTCAAGCGGATCTGATTGCCCGATAGCTTTAATTTGCTTAATTGCCGCGCTTTTGGACTGCAACGGCCGCGGATCAGCTTCCCATTTTTTAACATCACTTGGCTGATCAACTAACTGGCTGTACTGATAATGATCAATCAACGCCCAGCCGCCAAAGCCAAGTGCAACGATACCGATGACTGACAATACCGTCACCCAAACCCATTTTTTCAACATGCATACACTCCTTCATATCAGAATTATAATATACTTGAATTAACCACGCGATTATATTACCCGGTAATTGCCAGAAAAAAGCAAAAGGCGGCCTTGATCGTTCTTGAAAAACCGTATCACTTTTTTGTCGAATGCTACTTCAGGAATAACTTTTGGCCATGTCACGGAAAACAGGTCAGGACATCTTTCTCAGTCGGCAAAATAAAAGCGAACAAATTTCTACTTAAAGGAAATTTGTTCGCTTTTGCCTGCTCATAGGTTATTTATTATGATTTTAAAGACCGGAGTGCCAAGGCGGAGCAATCGTAGGCCAGATGGGGCTCAGCCGTGCAAACAACACAGCGACCGGTCTTTGTCGCTGATGTTGTTAGGCGACTTTCGAGACCGCGGGCTTTGCGGGCTCAAAGCGCCGTCACAGCGTTCCAGCCCCAGCTGGCCGGAGATTGCGGAGTTTGGCACGGCAAGAAAATTTTAGCCAAGCATCTCCCTGCGATTATTCGGAGTTTAATGAATCACGAGTCCTACGTTGGAATTATGGTGCACCCTCTTTTTCACAAAATTGGTCAATCGAACTTGTCTTCCTGACCTTTTATGACCTGCACTGTCGGCGCAAGTAACGGCGGGCTAACCAGACGATCAGCACAGCTAGCAGTAGCACACCGCCGATAATTGCAGCGCTTTTCCAAAAGCGCCATTGGTCAGCGGCTTTTGCTGCTTGTCCCAACGATTCCGTATAGGGCACGCGTTTACCAGTGACCAACAAGCGATGCGAGTTGATCATGTATGGCGTGCACGTCATGAGCGTTGCTAAATCCTGACCTGATTCAATCTGCAAGCTTTCAGTCTGATCTGGTTTCACAGTTTGAATGCGAAAGACCTTGTATGCTAGTTTCTTGCCGTTAACTTCAATCAGAAACTGCTGACCTTTCTTGAGCTTCTTCAACCCCGTAAAGTAGCGCTTGGTTGGCAAGCCGCCATGAGCCGAAATCACTGTGTGCGTATTTTTACCGCCGCGCGGATAACTAGTACCCGGTAAAACAACGGCGCCTTGATCAAGTAAGGTGTTGTTGGTGGTATCAAATAGTGGCAAGTCGACTTCTATTTTCGGAATCGCAATTCGCCCAATTAAATGCTTTTTAACATAAGCCTGCTTGACTTTTTGCTCACTGTTAAAGGGATCTTGGCCGGGTCGCAGGCCGGTTTCGGCGAGCGCGCGATTCTCAGAAGCGCGTTGTGCATCTTGGGCTGCGGCATTTTTGGCTGCTTCGCGATCGGCTTCAGCACGACGGCTGGTCATGATGACTTCATTGATCGCCGTCGCCGCAAAAGGGTAGCAGAAGCAGGCAGCCCCCGCGGTGAAGAGGATGATCACGAGCCAGCGCAACAGCCGGTTCGACCCTTTCGCCTGCTTAGCCATAGGCGATCAGGCTTTCTTGCCAGTTTGCTTCTTCACATAGTAACCACCGCTCATCAAGACGATGCCGATCAGCAGAAATGCGAGCAGTCCCATCCCGCCGGTCATCGGCAGCAATGTGCGTACGGGGGTGTTTGTGATGCGAACGATTTTCTCGCCCCACGTACCTGCAACAATCTCAAAGTCCGTGGTTGGATCCGTGATTTCATAGCCATCAGGGGCATCTGTTTCAATCAAGGTATAAGTCCCTGTCAGCATCCCTTGAATCGACAGGTTAAATGGCTTTTCTGCGTTAGTGGTCAGTTCGGTTGCATCAGCTTTCGTTGTCGTCCAAGTGATCTTGCTTGGGGCATAAGCGCCTGTCATACCGGTGACACCTTCAAGCACAGCATATTCTGTTGCATTGCCAGTTTGTCGCTGAATGATGAACTTTGCACCAGCCAACGACTTGTCATCGGAACCAGTTTCATATTTGAAGAACTTCATCCCGCCAGTCTGAATTTCCGGGCCGTTAACAGTGATTTTGGTATCAGGATCAAAAGAGACAACTGCTGTGTTCCCGATTTTTTGATCAGGTACCATCTTCTCGTTCACGATCCCCGTATAGCCAACGGTCACCCGTTTACCGGCATACTTCGTCAACAAATTACGAACGGCATTGGCGTCTGATCCGCCTAAGAAATCTAATTTGAAGCCGAATGGATAGTTGCCATGCGCGGTTTGCCATGCCGCGTCATTTGAGGTCATCAGCGCGATTTTGCCTGTTAAGTCGTTCAAAATATTTTGACCGTCCACAGTCACTGCGGTTAGTTCTTTAAACGTCAAGCCGGCTTTGGTCATGTAATCCAACACTTCAAATTGATTGTACTTGAACACGCCGGATTGATTATCCGCCATTGCGCCAATGTCATGGGGAATCTGAAATTGGATATTGTAAGTCAACACATCACCGACAGCAACGTCATGTAAGTCTTTAGCGGCAACTGCTCCGCCATTGATAGCATCTAAGTGTTTGGTAACCACACTATCCTTAGGGTAAAGATGGATATTGGTTAAGTCATTGCCATTCTTGTCACGCACCGGCAGACTCACGATCATATCAGCTGCTTTTTGATAGGGCTGAGGCGTCCATGTTTCACTAAAAGCATAAACGCTGTGCCGACCACCGGTTTTAGCTGGCAGTTGATTAAAAACTGCCAACCCATCTTGACCAGTCGTGATTTCTGGCGCATTTGGATCTTGAAGATTTGCATAGTTGCCCAGATTCTGCGACATCATCGCCGCCGCAGTCTCTTTATCGTGTGTCTCTAATAGCTGATAAAAAGCATCTGTAACATTAAACACTTTGAATTTTGCACCGACAACTGGGGTTCTGCCAGTGAGACCTAAATCATGGCCAGTGTTTTGAATCTGTTCATCTGCAGTTTGTTCAATTTTGTGAAGGGTAAATGCAACCTGGCTTTCGGCAGCGTGAACGGTTCTGCCAGCGCCCAATAGCGGTAGTAACACGCTCATGAGCATCAAGGCGGCTAATAGGCCGTGTCCGATCTTTTTTATCGTGGCATTCATGGGTGGTTCCTCGCTTTCTTATGCTTGATCAGGAAGTAAGTTGCCAATGTCAGGAGTCCTATACCGATGAGAACGAGACTTAGGTTTTGCCAGTCAGACATTGCCGGCAAATATCCAGTTGCGCCTGCGCCAGTCGGTTTGTCTGACTGATCAGACTGGCTTGTCGGCGTTGTCGGGTCGGATTCGCTTGAAGTGCTGCTGCGATCTGTATAGTTATAAACTCGGGGATTACCGATACTGATCATTTCCGGTGTCACGATCCCGCCGATGTTTTCTTTCATCGGCTGGCCGTCAATCAGTACATAACGGTAATTGTCATCATCATCTAACCAAGAGTCGGGAATTTCGATTTTAATCGCCCGACTTTTTTCGTCCAATTCATAACCTGGTACTGACTGTAATTCTTCAAAATAATACGTGCCCGCCGACAAGAATCGTTCACCTGTGTTCACTAAACCGTCTTTGTCCGAAACAAATTTATTCACACGATCATCATGAAGAGCATCGGTTGATGCAACCCATTTGTTCTTCAAGTCAGTAGCTGGTGACAAGTCGAGATATAGTTTCTGACCGTCCACGATTCGGTAGATCGCGAAAATGGCCCCGGCTAATCGCCGACTCGTCCCGTCAGGATGAACGCCGAATTTAAAGAAGTACGGGTCCCGGACATAACCGACGTTCTTGGGATAAAGATGCACGGTCGACATTGGGTCACCTGAAGTCGGATCTTTTACCGGAAAAACAATCAGCATCGGTGAGCTTTTTCTTTCCATGTCAACGTTCAGATCGGTGGAGAAATCCAACGCGGTTTCAATCAGCAGATACGCTTTCTCGAAACTGCCTTGACCAGTGTCAACTGTGACGCGTCCAATCCCGTCTTCACCAAGATTTTTATCGGTGGTGGTGTTAATCAAGCCAAGTCCTTTATTCCCTTGACCTGCAAGTTGCAGGTTTGCCCGCGCAAACTTAAGTGCCTGCTTGCGAGTCATATTTTGATACTTTTCGATCAGTGCCTGAACGTCATCCGGTGTCATATCTGACTTCAACAAGGAACTAGCATCGTAAACTTCAAAATTAGCGCCATTCAGACCACTAGTTTTGCTCAACAGTTTATATCCAGCCTTGTCGGGGTTTTCCGGATCAATTATCTGACCGTCGTTTTCGTACCAAACGTCTTCAGGTTGCCGCACATCTCGGTAAATGCGTTTATGCAAGACAATTTCGGCAGTGTTTTCAGCCGCGCTGACTGGCTGAAGACCAAGCAGCGTGCCAACTAATAGGAGGAGTGGGATAACCCACCATAGCAATCGTAGTCGCATCTTAACGCGCCTCCTTTCGCTTGAGCACAATGGTTAGCAGTAATCCGCTAGCGCCGGCCACTAATGCCATTAGCAGAAATAACACAATGCCATTGCCGCCTGTTTTCGGTAACAAACTTTCAAGGCTGTGATTGACGACTGTAAAGCTAATGCGATTAACCTTGTCGGTGGCGTCCGGCTGGAATTTAAACTCATAATCATCAGTCGTAAGATCACTGCCGCTGTATTTTAAATCAACTATGGTGCCGGTTTGATTGATCGTAAATGTGAATGTCCCCGCCAATTTATCGAAACCCTCAGGTGCTTTGGTTTCAACTAACCGGTAGCTGCCAGGGGTTAGCTGATGATCAAAAAGCAATCGCCCTTCATCATTTGTGTTGTCCGAAGCAACCGGCTCAGTCTGACCATCGCGATACAGTGCAAACGTAGCCTTGGCTAATGGTTTGTTACTTTTATTGACCTTGAGTAACTCAAGTTCAGTTGGTTTCAACTGATTAACCACCGTGTTGTCGTCCCAAATCTCCCCTTGCCGTCCAATCGTCACGTCACCATTTTCAGCGACAATTAAGTCAAACTCTGGTTGGAGCAAGTGTCCTGGTGACATCACTTCGGCAACGGTGTACTTTCCGGGGCGTAAGCCGGTGAAGGTCGCCTGTCCTTGGGCATTGGTGACCGCTTCCTGCAATGGCTGGCCAGCTTGTTTCAACGTAAACTTAGTTCCTTCAAGTAAAGCGCCATGCTGATTCTTTTTAGTGATGCTGGCGGGAAAACGATTCAGCGGGTCTAAATGCACATCCACCTCGTTAGTTTCCTTGCTATAGCGCTCTTTCGTATCGAAGAATTTCACCACCGCGCTGTTGGTCATTGTCACGCGTTGATCGATGGTGTCAGGATCGAGGGTTGGCCGAACCTTGAGTCGCAGTGAGAAATAGCCGCTGTGGAAGTAGATTTTCTGCACATCTGCTCGGCCAATCGTCAGCGTGATACGTTGGCGGCCCTTTTCCTCAGTCACCTCAAACGATGAAACGCCAGGCGTCAGTGTCATGGCCCGATCTTTGTTGGGTGCATCAGGATCAGTCGCGTTAAAAAGTTGAAAGGCTTGTTCATAAGTCGGTAGCCCATTGTTCTGATCCGGAATCAATTCAATATTTTCCGGCAATAAATCCGTCACCGTGATGGTCGTCGGCTTTACCACATAATCGCCCATGCTGTACACTTCTTGGTTGATGTAGTAGTAAAAAGGGTCGCCTTGGTAATGCTCATTGACCACCTGATTGTGGAGATCGTTTGACGTCCAAATTGGCTTGTTTTTATCCGCCTTGGCGCCACCGCCAGCAATCGCTTGTGCGCTGACACTCTTGTTGTTGGTGACATTCGGGTCAATTAACTCAATCTGCCCGCTGCCATTGGCGACCCATGTACTTCCACCGCTCGAAAAGGTTCCTCGCTTAAACGTGTGACTCGTACCATTCAGCGTATAAGCCACAGCCCCGCGGCCAAATGTTGGCGCGCCGAGGCGGTCCTCCCACTCACTTAGATTGTCATGATCAATCGGATCAACCCAGTTCCCCCATGTTTTCGAGGTATAGCCTTTCTGACCAGTGCCCCGTTCGCCAAGATTCTCTTGATCAAAAACGTCCTTGTTCGCGGTAATCCAGTTACCTTCTTGAAACTGCCAGTCAGTGACATAATCAGCATTGTAAGTCGCGTTGATATCTGACTGTTCAGTCCAAACGAACTCGCCTGGGTTCAATGATGTAAAGGTTAAAGTCGAATTCTGATTCAGATCACTTTGCGGAATAAAATTCAGCCGCTTGCCGGTTTCCTTTTCATAAAAGACCACCCGCCAGTCATAGTGGAGGACGTTAGCGAAGGACATACCAGAAAAGAAATTGTTCGAGAAGTCGATGCCGACATCTGTTGGCGTTGGTGCCCATTCAACGCGGCGCACATGGATATTGGTCATTTCCACATAGGCCCCGATCTCAAAGTGTCGACCATTCAAATCGCTGGCCGAACCTACATGATTGATATCGACTTTAAGCTTGGCATCCAAAACATTAGACAAGCCATCTTCTTGGGTAATCACGTCTTTAAAAATGACCGCTGTTGCTGAAGAACTCGGCACATAATCTGTCGAGACATTTTCTTTCATGGCAGTTTGGCTACCGTATTTACTGCGGCTGCTACCGTTTGGCTTTCGGTAAATCTGAGCCGACCCAATCGGAAAGTCAGAACCATCTGCCTTCGTGACCTGAATTTTGGTTTCACCCAACGCTGCACGCGGCAGGATGAGACTGTGTGCATCCAAGCTGTCTGTGCCGGGTTCGCTCACATGATCGTTCACGATCGGACCCGGCAACTTCAGATCTAGATTCAGCGATACCACGTGATCAGTGCCATTGAACCCGTCTAGACTGAGCTTGAAGCTTTTTTGTTTTTGTTCCTCACTCGAGAGCTTCTTCGTCATCTCATATTCATATTCAGCCCAGTTATTGTTTTCAAACACATGATTTATTTCACCATTCGTATGAGCGGGTTGTGACACTATATCTTTAAATGGCGTCACAACAACTTTTTGTGTTCTATTCTCACTCCACGGCTTGACGAGTTTTAGCTTCACCTTGATTTCAGCCTGCTGCATGTCGTATGTGTAAGTCACGACATGCTGGCCGACCGCCGCTGTCCATTGCCCGCCATCGTCCAAAACAACATCTTGTCGATCAAGGCGGTTGGTCAACTCCGGCATCTCCGTTTTGACGGTTTGGTTCTCAGAACTGCTCATTGCTGCACTTGTCTGTTTCTTGTCAGACTCAATTATGTCTTGGCTAATTGCCGCTTGTCCGCTCGCATCGTTCTGGTGTGAGGATGGATCGGATTTTGGCGCCGCACGGTCATGTTCAGTGATGTTTGTCTCACCGTTGTCGGCTACAGGGACAACGGCGCTGCCGACCTGGGTCAGCATCAACATCGCCAACATGACGATATGGATCAACTTCTTAGGCATCTGTGCGCCTCCTTCCATTGTTTCCGGCGTCTCTCTTCTTCCAACACCAGCTTAACAAGTTGACCCCGCGCAAAGGAATGATAATGTTCGTTATTTAACAAGATATTTTTAACAGTGCATACTTATTGACATTATAGGTATTAATCTGTACATATAATGTAAAAAGCTCTATTTATAGGTAAATAAGGTCTTCAAACCCAAAAGTAGCCTTGAAACAGCCGGCGGATTGCCAGTAAGTTCCAAGACTACTTATAGGTTATTTATTCAACTAATTAGTTTAAGCTTTGATGATTTTCCCAACTGCAATTGGTAAAGTAACGTGGGCATCGTAGTTCATGACAGTTCCTTGAACAGTAGCCGGTAGCTTCAAGGTATCCGGCACACCATGAATATAAATGACCCTTTTATCGAGCTGCAAATCGTCACTGCCAAAAGCGGCTTTAAACTCTGTCTGCAATTCCTTCAGATCAACGAGTTTGTCATAAGCATAGTGACCTTCTGCATCAGCCACTGGGTAACTGTCATTTGGCACATGCATCTTGGCCGGTTCAGCGTCAAATGGCACCATCGTTGTACCGGAAACCGGTTCTGTTTCTGGCAGATCAACGAAACCGTCACCATTAGCATCTTGTGCCGCTGTGGCGATTTCTGCTGGTTTACCATCCGGGAATCCGTGGAAATGTTCCCAATGCTGCACATTAGCAGGTGTATCAAACATATCGATATGAATCTTCATTTGCGCACCATCAATCGTGAACGTCGCGACACCGTGCGCTGCGCTGCCAATCCTCTCAGCGTTCAATGGCACAATTTCTGCTGTATACTTTTCAGCCATGCAAACCACTCCTTTTAGATTTAGACTCAGTTTCAGCATAGTGCTAACTGGAACGACTCACAATCTATTGCATTTCAAAAGTGAGGTTGCAAGATTATTTGGCCAATTGCAATAGCCGTTGGCGCAAAGCAGGATCAGCTGCGTAAAGATAAAGCCCATGCTTCGCCCTTTTCAGCAGAATATTAATGGCATTCATGATAATCGCGGCTTTAGCGTCGGTGGTGTCGGCCAAATCCGGGCGCTTTTTGAAGGCTTCCTTGTCTTGGTACTGCGCCAGATCAACCGTAAGCCGGTCTTTTGAGGGATCATAGCCTAGACTCGGCCCTAGAATCACACCTGCGTAATTCAAGTCAAAGCCTTGAATAGTATAAATGGAACCAACTTCATGCAATGTCTCAGGACGTTGTGCCCACGGACGATCGGTGAAGTTGATCTTGTCCCAAGGTAACCGCAAAGAGCCAGATTGGACATACCAGGTTTTACCATCGAGCACTGTGAATGGATAGTCAGCTGTCGCGATCATGCGCGAAAGGCCGGTTTCGGCATTGCGCCGCTGAATGAGGTCATACATCGGCTGACCATCAGAAAAAACTTGAAAATCAAAATGTTGCGGATGTGGCAAAGGCAACACTTTTCCACGAACAAAATGATCAATCCAATCATTCACCGCCGCATCGCCTACCCGCATCTGTTCGGTCAGATGATAATGTGTCACTGCGTAATCGCGCGTCACTCTTTTCAATAAAGCAGGTGTCCAAAAACTCTTTAGCTTGACTAGCTGGTGGAAATCGAACACGAGCACCACCACTCGAGCCAACTGAAGAATATCAGCAAGCTGATTATGCCCACGGAATATATTATACGGATCAGGCGTCGTCAGTAGTAAATGGCCCTCATCGATCAGCACGACATCTGCTCGCTTACCGGCTTTGCGGTACGCGTTAATAAATGGTGTTGGTTTCATAAAGTCTTTCTTTCGAAAATAAGACTTTGTACCAGCAATTTCTTTGTAAATCTTCAGCATTTCATTGTGATTTACCAACAACTTGTTGTCTGTGCCAGCCAACTCGCCGCTTGTCGCACGGGCAGCTTTTTGCAACTGCGCAAAAGCAGCATCCAACACCACACTTTTACCAGCACCGGCATCACCCGAAATGATCAATAGATGTGTTGACGTTGTGTTGTGATTGTCGTTGATAAAGGTCCAAATTCGCTGTTCCAATGCTGACTGTTCTGAGGTCAGTGTCGCATCTTGCGGCAAAATAAATGTTGACTGTGCTAAATCTGGCATACGAACACCTCCGTTAACAACAATACAGCATTCTGGCGTGCAAACGCTGCTGTGACTTGATTTTGTCGGTACTTTTAAAACATTTTAAAAAAGAACATTAAATATACACAACAATTAACAGCATATTACATACTTTAACCCAGTAAACCGGTTACACTAGAGATAGTCAATTTCTCGAAAAAGTTATTCAAGAACTAGGAGTATTGAAATGCCTTCAATTGCTGATTACCCTCAACGCCATAGCTTGGCGTCATTTCAACAAACACCGCTGACTGAACTTGATGCGGGTTTATTTGCGCAACTTGGTTATTTGAACTTCAATTACCTGATCGGCCAGCCATATGCACGTTTTGCCGATTTAAATGACAGTACCCGCCTAAACAGGGCTACCTTGACTACTTGGGCGATTCCAACTCATCAAATCATGTTAGACGCCATGCGTCACAGTGAACGTTTTGCCCGGGTTACTTGGGAAAATTGGCTGGAAACTTGCAGCCATCGCAACGAAGAAGACTTCGCGGCCATCACATTCACATTAGCCCCCGGGGTTTATTGTGTCAGTTTTCGGGGGACAACCAATAAACTGGTTGGTTGGAAAGAAGATCTCAATATGAGCTTCATGCCAACGATTCCAGCGCAGCGTCGGGCATTAAGTTACTTGATTAAACAAATCAGTCAGCATCCCGGCACTTATTACCTGACTGGCCATTCCAAAGGCGGCAGTATCGCCACCTATGCGTTTGACCACTTGCCACAACCATTAGCCAGTCAAGTTGCCCATGTCTATAGCTTCGATGGGCCGAGCGGTGTCCCGCTTGATCCAAGCCATCGTGACCGTGTCACCAAGCTCGTTCCACAAAGCTCCTTAATTGGCGTCAGTCTCGATCCAGCGATGAATTTTGAGGTGGTCAAAAGTCGCGTGAAGTTGTTCGGCCAACACGATGTTCTTACTTGGAACATTGCCGACACGACCTTCGCTCACTTGCCAACCACAACATGGGCATCACGCTATTTCCAAAAAACTTTTGCCCTTTGGTTAGCTGGCCTTGATGCCAAAGCCACTGCGGTTACCGTGGATGCACTTTACCGCATTTTGCGCAGTGGCAATGCCATCACCTTAGATGATCTAGCTAAAACAAAAAATCATTGGCGCCACTATCTTGGGGCTTTCCGGCGCCTCGATAAACATCATCGGCAACAACTTGGCCGCTCATTCCGCTGCCTCCTCGGTGCCATGGCTGGCTCGCTGGTTCAAACGCATTAAGAGGGTCACAAGCTCGGCAGATGCCGGGCTTTTTTATTACACCCATGGTCGTGAAAGCTGGCCAAAAGCTACCCCACATTTTAGCAAGTATTCAACTTATCCTGCGCACTAGTGTCAACAATCATCCATCAGCAATGTGCATCAAAATCGCGTCATATCAATGACTCTATGATTCTCAGACCTCTATCAATTGAAAAAAGCTTGTGTAATTTTATTCCTGCCTCAACAATAATAGCAGGTGGTGAAGGACATGCAATTCAGCGACAAACTCAAACTGGCTCGCCAACAGCAACAACTCACACAAACACAAATTGCCGAGCAATTACACGTTTCCCCAAAAACAATTTCCAGCTGGGAAAATGCGCGCAGTTTCCCTGACATCGGCACACTCGTCAGGATTAGCGATTTTTATGATATTTCTTTGGATCAACTATTACGGGAGGATCAGACGATGACAGATCATTACGACGCGATTGACAAACATGCACAACGGGATCAAAAGTATTTTCAAGTTACCTATTATTTGAATGTTACCCTTTTCTTAGTCCTCTGGGGACTGCAAGCTGTTTCAAACAACTTCAGGTCTGTTGTCGGTTGGCTCACACTCGCATTTGTGATTAACTTGATCGTTCTTGCGACTCACTACCCAGACTATCATGCATGGATTAACGGTTTGCCTGATCGCATATTGCTTTTACTTCTCATTATAGGAGTGAGCACCATTTTCTTTCTCATTAACGGAAAGATCGCTAATCCCCAGCAAACTAATGCCGCTTATTTAACCGGTTTTTACATTGGCAGCGTTGCGAAGCCACTCATGGAAACAGCCGGGGTCATCTTCATGATTTTTGGCTATGGTGAGCTAAAAGAAACTAAGTAACCCACCAGCTCAGGCTGATACGCCCAATTAGTCAGCATATGTTGCTGACTTTTTTCTTAAATGTGTATCTTGCTTTACAAGGTACTCACTCACGATTATACTATGCTTAACAAGGTACCAAAAGGAGGTTAAGCCATGCAACCTTCATCGCAAATGTTAAAAGGCATTCTCGAAGGCGCCATTTTACAGATCATCCAACAAGGCGATATTTATGGCTACGGATTACATGAAAAGCTAGGTGCGCTGGGCTTTGGCGATATTCCTGAAGGTACCATTTACCCGTTGCTACTGAAACTGCAAAAAAATAAATCAATTGTGGGCGTCCGGCGAGCATCGGAAAGCGGACCGGATCGAAAATACTATCACTTAACCGAGGCTGGCCAACAAACACTGGCTGATTTTCAACAACAATGGCACCAACTGAGTCAAGCGATGGCTAAGCTCAACCAAGGAGGCACAACATGAAAAAGTTGAACCAAATGCGTATGGCCAACGATCAACAGCTCAAACAAATTCACGGCACAGATTACGCTTATACCGAAACGGTGGTTATCTATCTGCGTGGTGCGCTTCGCAAGAATCCATATGCGGTTGAGCATGCGATTAGCGATTTGTTGACAACTTTGATTGATGCTCAAACAGCAGGACGCAAAGTCTCAACCTTCTTTGGCGATGATCCTGAAACAGCAGCAGATAATATTTTAAAAGAATTGCCGCCTGCCCCGCTTGATTATTTTGTCAGCCTATTCTGGCCTTTTGCCATGTTTCCGCTGATTGACGGCATCTTGATGATGGTGGTCGATCACGAAACCCGCCTCTTACTAACCGACTTTTTCCCCATATTGATCGTTTCGTTAGGCCTCTTTGGCATTTCATTTGGTCGAGGTATCTCGTTTAATCGGCTTTCTCGTAAAACAATCCGTCGTGTCTTGATCAGCCTATTCCTCATCGTTGGCTTGCCTCTACTAATTGGCTATGTGTCAAATCATGTTTTCAACCTATCGTTTTCTAGCACCACACTGATTCCCATCTGTGGCGGCTTTGTCTTTCTGAATTTAGGGCTTGCGGCCTGCTTTCGGAAAAACGCTTTATTATTCCTTGGGTGGTCAGCAATCTGGGCTTTCACGGCGGCGACGCTTTTCTTGCCAATCTCGGAATTATCCGTTGGCTTGGCCTTTGTTGGCCTAGGCGCCTGTTTGCTGCTGCTTTTCTACCGTCCTGAGTCACAGTCACATCTGGAAGTATCCTGACCTGACGATCCTTATCACGACAACGGTGCCAAATGCTTTATGGAGGCTACTCATGAAAAAGTTAAAACAACTCCGAACTGCAAACGATCAACAACTAAAAGCCATTCACGGCACTGACTATACTTACACCGAAACCGTCATCGGCTATTTGCGGACTGATTTACGCAAAGATCCGTACGCTATTGAACAAGCTATCAATGACCTACTAACGACATTGACCGATGCACAAACAGCCGGCCATCGCGTGGCTGCATTCTTTAGTGACGATCCGCAGACCGCGGCGGACAATATTTTGAAGGAATTGCCGCGTGTGCCTGCCTGGTATCTCTTTGATCAATACTGGCCGATTGTCATGTTTCTATTTGCATCCATCATTTTCACGATGCTAGTTGGCCAAGAGCATCGACTTTCATTAAGCAGTATCGCGGCACCTGTTGCTGTCGTGTTTGCTTTCATTGGCGTTCCCTTTGCCCGCGGCATTTCATTCAACAAAGTCTCTTCTAAAACCATTTTCGGCCTTCTAATCGCCTTTGCTCTTTTTATCATCGTCCCTTTGCTAATCGGCTATTTTTCGGCTAAAACAAATGCCTTTTCGTTTTCCCGCCCACTCCTCATTAGCCTTTGTGTTGGCATCGGGCTGGTCAACTTATGTCTGGCTGGCTACTTTCGCACCATTGCTTTACTCCTAATTAGTTGGACTGGCATCTGGCTGCTCGCCTTGCTCGGTTTCCTCTTACCAGCATCCAGTTTAACGGTCGGCCTAGCAATCGCTGGTGTCCTGTGCGCAACAGTACTGCTTTTCTATCATCCTGAGCCAAAATCCGTGATTGCGGCAAATTAAAAAAGCCCTTGCTTGTGCAAAAGCCCTTCTGTAGGTAGTCAAGTTCATCTAAAAATCTGAGTCAATCCCCAGTCTCGATCGTCCATTGGCCCAATCTTCATATAAAGTTTGTTCAGTGCGTCAGGTGCATCCAACTGATGCAAGGCCACGTAGCGTGAAATGCTGTTCTTCAACTTCACAGCAACCATCTGATAGGGATCACCATTTTGCAGATGTTGCGCTGATGTGAACAACAACTTTCGAAGATCATCCTGTTTGGCAATCTCAGGATCTGCATAAGCAACATCGATTGCTTCAAACAATTGTGTTTCTTGTTTTTTCATGGACGTGTCCTCCTTACAAATATTCAAAGCCAAACGCTCAACCCGCCACCTCCGCGCGCTCGCATACTAGCGCCTGCTACCAATTTATAAACTGGCTCAAGTGCAGACGGATACTGAAAGTGATGAACCTGCGAATAAGACGCGATGAAGCTGTCAAGGCGGGCAGCGACGTAACTGAACCGATCACCACTTGCCAATCGCTGGGCTGATTCAAATAAAAAACGTTTAATCTCATCATCCGACTGAACTGCGGCATCATTATAGGCACCATCAATGGCCTGAAATAACCGTGTTTCCTTTCCACCCAATACGATCAGCTCCTAACGATAACGGCAGTTTAACACTTCAAAAAATGCGGCGCAATGTTGATACGGATGACCGATCAGCCACCAACCACCGACATGCCAAACATAACGGCTGGTTTTTAATTTTTCAAATTGTCATGTGAACTGAACCATGATTGACTGCTGTTACCGCTCCCAAAACACTGGATAGCTATTGTTAGTAACCATACCGAATATTCGCCAGGGCCATCAATGCATCAAGCTTATCCGACTCGGAAGCAGTTAACACAATCTGGTTGTTTTTCAGAGCGCTGGAAATGTCGAGATTCATGCGGCTCAGAATGAACGGAACAGCTGATTCCTCCTTTCTAAACGCCTCTATATAATCACTTAACACTTGTTGTAACGGCATTTTCTGCTGGCTATGATTTAGGTCTGCCACCAGTTCAGTTAAAATACTGATCGCTTGTTCTGCTCGGTCTTGACCGCCAGCATACCATTTTAAAATACTCATTCTTCCTTCACCTCTTAAAAGTCTTTCGGAACACAAAAAGGCCCATTTCGCGCCATGGTACCACGTGAAATGGGCCTTTTGTGTCCAACCAAATGATGCTCTCAATCACTTTTCCGCCATCGCGAATCCATGATCAAGCGGGCCGTAAACAGTCCCAATGGTAAAAACATGATAATCAAAGCGGCGCGGGTCATCCATTCAGCGCCAACGCCGATATTATTTAAGCCGATGTTATAAATCGCTCGATAAATATACAAGCCAGGCACCATGATCACAATGGATGGCACTGTGAGCGAGATCCGTGGGTAGCCGTCAATTCGATTGATCGCCGAAGCAAGTAACCCCGCGACCAATGCGCCAATAAAAGCGGCAGCCGCCGGTGGAATCGTGCTCAAGTCGACCAGTTCAAGTCGCAGCGTATTCGCCACTGCCCCAATCAAACCAGCTTGTACCGCCATGCGCTTTGGACTGTTAAACATAACCGAGAAACCAAAGACGCCGCTGAAACTGGCAATCAACCGAAAAAGCAGCAAAAGCATCGGATTCAATCCCAGATCAACAAAGTTTTCAGGGCGCAAGTGCACAATCATCGCGACTAACCAACCGACCAGTGATGCGACAATCGTAATCATCAAGGCATACAGCAGGCGCTCCATCCCTGACCGCATATCTTGCTTCGAAATATCTAACATACTCGTGATGAACGGAAAACCGGGAATCACGAACAGCATGGCACCAATATAACCGGCCTCATGCCGCGCAGCGATGCCCAGACTCATTTCTAATCCACGAAAAACAAGGAAGTACGCTAAGCAAGCAACAGCAACACTGACGCCAATGCAGGCCAACAAGGTCCAGCTGCGGCGAATCATAATACCACGCAACCAATTGCCGATACCCGCGCCAACAAAACAGCAAACCATCTCAACTGGACCACCGCCAAGCAGAAAAACGAAAGCGCAACACGCCAGCGCCGCAGCCAATCCTGCTCGCAGCGGATCATAATTACCCGACATTTTCTGGATCTGATCGAGCCGATGATGAATCTCGCGCACCGTTTCCGTGGTATATTGCTTTTCAAAATTGCGCACAAACCGTTCAAGTGCATCAAGTTTATCTGTGTTCACGCCGCTTTGCGATAATGAGAGAACTTCGGAGTAGGCGTGGTTGTTACTAAAACAAGTGTAGGATAACGAAATGAGGCCAATATCAGCAGAACACGACATTCGCAAAGCACGCGCAACCGTGTTCATAGCTTCACGCACGCGCCATGCCCCAGTTCCACACGCCAGCAACATAATCCCCACCCGACCAACGAGTGAAGCACGTTCCTCAAGCGTGGCATGATCTGCCTGCCGTTCTTCGCTGACAATCACGTCATACCATGGAATCTGCATGTGATGTTTTTCTGAAAGTGGCCGCGTTCCTCGCGCTGTCTGATTACTTTTTGCCGTCATAACTTGTGCCGATCCTTCTTCTTATAGGAATGTGTTATCTTGAAAAAATGAAAATAAACATTCACTATTTTAGCACATCTGACGTACACGCGTTGGCGATCAAACCAGGCCTCGTCTCTTACCCCGACAGTTTACGCTGAAATACGGCACTCAAATGACACTTTTTAAAGCAGCTAACACAGCAGCTACGAGATAACAAATGATATGCCCATCATTCAAAACTTAACCTCCTTCGTCTATGCCACTAGCCGCAAAAATGGGTCGGGTGCCTCTAGGCTAGTTTTGATTAAATCACCAACGCGTCGTCAAACCCTAGCTTTCTGTTCTTTAATTAGACGCAGTTCACGCCTCAATTGACGCAAGTTGCCTAGCCACAAAAATGAAAAATCCAGTTCACCATTTTCATCAGCAAATACCATATAAGGATTTTCCGGATCAATTAATTGGCTCATGGCTTTGCTTGATAACTGCAATCCTTGATTCAGGGTCTTAATCTCGTGAATCAGGTGTCTGCGAAGTATTCTTTTCCAAAAGACCGGCACCGCGTAACAAATGACACCGCCCATCACCATCAAGCTCACCATACCTGCATCGACCAAAGCGTCTATCTTCAACACCCCAAACTTGTGATCCTGCTGCCGATCAAACGATCGACACGCTAAGCGACAACCAGTGTGTTTCCAATGTTTTTAGTTACAGCCAAACAAATGGGCAAAAAAGCGTTGTATGCCACGCCTTTCCGGTTCTGGCTTGCCAAGTGGTTCCCCGTTCGCCAAACGTCGAATGTCATCAATCGCATCCCGCCCCAATTGACTCAACTGGATACTTTGGGTTGACAAAATGAAATCAATTTTTTGGGCAAATCTAAACAATTGGCGATCAAACTCCGGTCCATGCGGCAGTTCATTGTCCATATCACCGGCGACTCTATCAACGACATACGCCATCTCCGGCGACCGATTAAGCGGATGCAACTGATGAATTTCATGACGGAGAATCATAATCAATTTCCTAGCTTCCATTTCAAGTTGATATTCCATACCCCTTTACCTTTCCCTTAACAAAAGATAATTCCCATCCCAACTTTAACAAGCACTTGCTTATTGTAAGATTACCATCTCCCGCGTTGTGTGACGCAATCTGTCGATTAACGTCGTGTTTTGGCCGATTAACGTCGTATTTTTCATCTTTCAGCTAAAAAGGAGCCTTGGTTTTACTGGTGATTAAACATTTTATCGACAAAATATTGCCAGTAAGTTTTCGTTCCGGTGATAACGGCGGCCTGTCCTGCGATACCGTAGTGCAAGGTCTGCCGCTGTTGTTTACTCAGTGGCACTCGTGCCTGTACTTTAAAGTAATTGCCAACTTTAGCATTCACAGTTGGTGCGACATCAATGGCATCAATCCGGCCGGTCAGCGTCATCGGTGATGGGACATTCTCCGCAATTCGCAGCCGAACGCTTTGACCACGTTTCAAACTCATGATTTCCGCTGGCGAAACCGCCAGCTTCAACTCAGCTTCTTTTTGCGTGGCTAAGTCTGGCAAGATTTGCGCCAAAACGGTGCCAGCTGGAATGTACTTGTTGCCACTTAAGGATGCTTCAAGATGCAAAACACCGCTTGCTGATGCTTTGACTTGGTAGTTCTTACTTTCGTCCTTTAGTGCCGCAAGTTTCGCCTCGCCTTCTTGGGTACCTTGTTGGACTTTCACCTGTTCTGCAGTCATGGTTTGCTGCATATGGCTTTGCAACGAGGCCAGTTTTGCCTCGTTCTGCCCTGTTTGCTGCACTGAAAGATCGGCCTGCTTCTGGTTGATGCGTTGGGTGCGCAAGGAAGCGAGGGTTTCCTTTTCGGTTGTCAATAAGTTTTGCAACTGTGACTGGTACTGACCTTTCAAACTGTTCAAATTAGCAGCATCGGCATTCTTAGCCTCGGCTTTATATTGCAAATAAAGATAGTTGTACGTGTGATTGTCACTTAATGGCCGATCGGTTCGTATGGCCGTTTGGGCCTCACGAATCGCCGTCATTTTAGCCTCGCTTGCCTGCATACTGGTTTGCAACAATTGATCGATTTCTTTGCTCTTACCATCGGCCACACCTTGGGTCGCATGCAAGGCTTCCGATTCCAGTTCGTAAACCCGACGTTGGCTGAGATAATCGCGAACTTGTTGCTGATAACCGAATTTATCAGGACTCGCAAAAAGGTTTTTATTGGCAGCAATACTCTGGTTGAGAACTTCGAGCTGCGCTTTTTGATCTTTCAACGTCGCCAGTTGCTGTTCAAGCACTTTCAATTGGGCCGGATGAGCCACATCGTGATACACCAGCAGCGTGTCGCCGCGTTTGACATGCTTGCCTTCCTTCATATGATTCGTCACAATTCGATTCGCCGCCGTCCCTTGAACCGTGACCGCCGTTTTGACCGGCGCAATTTCCGCCGCTGTTAAAACGGTCACCTCGCGCTTGGCGAAGATCAGAAAAAGCAACAACAAAACAAAAAGGATCGCGGTCGGCACAATAATGACTGTTGAAAAATTACGGTAGCGATGGTTATAAAACTCGGTTGTCTCTAACTTCTTTAGATCAATCATCGCGGCCTCCTCACTCACTTACCAACCGAGCATAATAGCCTTGTTTGGCCAATAACTCAGCATGATTTCCTTGTTCAACAATCGCACCATGATCCATGACCACAATCTGTTCCGTTTTAGCAGCAATAGTGAGCCGATGAGCCACAAAAATAATGGTTCGATCAGTCATCGCTAACAACCGATCAACAATTTTTCGCTCGGTGATCGTATCTAAACTGCTGGTCGATTCATCAAAAATCAACACTTTTGCCGGTGATAATAACGCGCGGGCAATTGCTAGTCGCTGCTTTTGTCCACCCGATAAAATACTGCCGCTTTCAGAAAGTTTGGTCTGCCATATCTGCGGCAAATTCGAAATATCTCCGGCAATTTCCGCCACTGAACAGGCAGCTTCAATATCGGCTTCAGTGATATTCGAACGGCTACCCAACGTTAAGTTTTCAATGACTGAGCCAGAAAAAATAAACGGATCTTGTGGTACATACTCGATATATTGTCGTAACGTTGTCAGATCAACATCACTGATGGGAACCCCATTAAATGTGATTTTCCCTTTGCCAGTGTCCACTGGATAGAAACCTACTAGCAACTTGGCTAAGGTCGATTTCCCTGATCCACTCATGCCGACAATGGTGTATTTGGCATTCTCCGGGATTTCAAGGTTGATTTGTTTCAAAACATCTTGCCCAAAACCATACTTAAAAGACACATCGGTCACGTTGATAGCGCCATCAATTAAATGCCGATCATTCAAACTTCGCTGTTCTTTAAACTCCGATTCAACCAAATACACTTCATTCAGCCGGTTATTCGCGACTTTGGCCATTTGCAATTTTGGTTGCAAATTAATGATGCTTTCTAACGGATTAGTGAAATATGCCAACAACGCATTGAACGTCAGCATCTGTCCTAGACTCATCTTGTTAGCCATCACCAAACTCGCACCAATCCACAGCACGACCACATTCAAAACCAACTTCAGCAGTCCCTTGATCGCCTGCTGCAGTTGATCAGCTTTTGTATAATTGAACGACTTTTTCAAATACGTGACGAATTCACGGTCAACCCGTTCATAACTGACTTTCTCACCGGTCAGTGATTTAATCGTCTCAATCCCGTTCAAATCCTCGATAATGGATGAACTCAATATGGCATTGCTTTCCATCGTCTCTTGATTCAGTCGATTAAATGGCCGCTGAAAAGCGAACACAATCACCAAATAACAAGGCACAGCAATTCAAGACACCAAGAATAAGGTGGTGTTTTGAATGCCTAACACGATCCCTAAAATTAAGACAATCCAAATATCAAGAAACAAGGTCATAATTGTGTTTGCCAGCGCATCAATAATCTTATTAGCATCGGAAAACCGCGATACAATCTCCCCAGTCCGACGCGTGGAAAAGAAGGACATCGGTAATTCATAAAGATGCCTAACGTAACCCAAAATGACATCAATCGACAAACGCTGTCCTAAAACAGCCATCAAAAAATTTTGCCCATAGGTTAAAACCGACTGCAGGACATAAGCAAGGATGAGACCACTGGCAATCATTCCCAAAGTTGTGCGCATCCCGTTTGGAATATAAGTATCAATAATCGACTGAAGAAAATAAGACCCGACAATACTAATCAACGTAATCAACACAGCGGCGACAATAATATTGGCAATGATCCCTTTTTGTCGCGCTAGTATCGGCACAAACGCAAAGAGACTACCTTTGTCCTCTTTGCGTGGTTGATATTGCGGTTCTGGCGCAATAAAAATAGCGACCCCCGACCACTCCTTCGCAAAGCGCTCTTTGGGAAGCCAGGTCATCGCTACTGATGGATCAGGATCGCCAATCAAGATATGATCCTTTGTCGCCTTAAACACCACATAATAATGAAGCAACTCGCCACGCTTCAAAACATGGACAAGAAACGGATAAGGAACATCATCAAGATCAAACAGCGTCATATCCGCCTTGACCGCCTTGGTTTCAAAATGAAGCGCCTGAGCAGCGCGGACAATCCCTAATGCCGTCGTCCCTTCCTGATCCGTCTTCGCCAACTGTCGCAGATGCGCTAGCGAATAATCCGAGCCATTAAATTGCAGCAACATATTAAGCGCCGCAACCCCGCAATCGCGCTCATCCACCTGAGGCGTGTAGTAACGCTTGTAATACTGTGCTTGGCCGAGCTTTAGGTTGTATTTGATCATGGGCATGCCTCCTGGTTGGTGCTGGATTTTTCTAAATAAGTGATACCTTGAACTGTTTAAAAAATGGGTTGTCGTTATGACAACCCTTAACCTTACAGAGGAGAAGACTGTCCCAGAAGCCACTAATCAGTCAAATTCTGCGAAGGCTTGTGGAACACCATTTTCTCTGTAAAAGCGTTTAACATAAAACTTAAAATCCAAGAAAATTGTGCAAAGCATGAAATTGTTTAGAAAAGATATGATATACTGTCACCGATAACGCGGTACCCGATTTAATAATATATAAAGTTATTTTTATATATTATTATCGTAGTAATATAATCTTTTAATTAAAGAAATGATCAATAATCTAATTCTTTTGTTTTAAAGAGCTGCCAGAACAAGTTGGTTACCGGCCTTACCTTTATTTCATCTACCTTAATGATTTAGATGCGAGCGAAACCTCGTAAACACGATTTCCCTGATTTATTTAAACAAACCATCAAACCATCTTCTTATTTTGTTGAATGTTGGCGAAACATCACGGATGCTGTCACCTCCAATGAATCCCAAAAGTTCTTCGTCACTCATATTGACCATTTTCTGCTCATCAAACTGTTTCATTTCTTTTTCCTCCTCATTCAAGTTGAAGTATTCTTTTGCTTTACATGAATTCAATGTAACAGACTTTTGGCTTGTTCTTGTTTTCCAAAAATAAACGTAGGGTTTTCGCCGATTAACGTCGCTTCTACGTCTCTTCTTAGTTTGTTACAATGATTTTTTAACCCTACTCAGCATTCAGAGGTCAACTCCATGGAAACTTATTCTGATCTAGCCTATATTCTTTTAACATCACCCGTGTTCATCCTAGGCATAACGTTTCTGTCATATATTTTTTTCAACCGAATTAATCTCATTCACATTTTTTTTTGGTCCATCTTAGCGATAGTGTTGTCTACAACACTATCGCTACTTGGTGAAATCTTCTTTGGATTGATCTATGCCTACTACATGTCAAAAACTCATAACCGATCTGATGTATTCTGGGTTTTCCTATTTTTGGAAATCAACTTGATTATTGTCAATTTTCAAACACTACTGGAAAAGTCCTTCACGTTATCAATGACCAATAACTTTTTCTTTATAAGCATAACGTCTAAATTAATCACCAATATCGTACTGCTCATATTGGCTATTTGGTTGTTTGGTACGAGGAAAAAAATTGTCAATAATATGCGTCATTTGGTTCAAGAAAAAGATGGTATTTGGATGTCGGCTATCTTTTACCTAGGTGCTTCTTGCACTGTCATGTACTTTCTAGAGTTTACCTTTATACTCCTAAAGCTTGATAATGTTCTTGCTCTACTCATACTATCTGCCTTCATTTTTTTCATGGTTGTCAATTTATGCTCTCTATTTTTTATTTTGAGATCTTACCGATACTATCTTGAGCTACTGGTCGTTAAACACACAAATGAATCACGACGAGCTTACTATGCATCACTTAACCAACAAAGGGAAAATACTAGCAAGCTTCTTCATGATTATAAGAACCTACTAGCAACGCTCCAACTTTCATTGCAACAAACTTCAGCAAGTCAATCTTCTGACACGAGCAATATCATCGCGCAAGCTCAAAGGTCAATACAACAAGCTGAAAGTGGCAAGGACTCATTAGCAGCAATCGAAAGTGATCCGCTTCGAAATCTCCTCTATTTGAAGTGGTCAGAAGCGACGAATAGTGGTATTAGATTACACATCCACACCGAAGGAACAATCCAACCGCTGAGTAATAATGCCGGTTTTGCCGTCATCAGAGCACTTGGTATCTTAATCGATAACGCCTTAGAAGAATCTATCAGGATTAACAAGACTCATTTCAGCGTCCTGCTAGTGGCTTCAGATCGGGGGCTAGAAGCAAGCGTCGTCAACGATATCAATGATGATTTTAATCTAGCAAAATTTACAGAACCCGGTTTCACAACCAAAGGCCGCGGGCATGGCAATGGCTTGACCATCATAAATGAGTTAATTCAGCAGAATAAAAATATCGTCATTAAAAAGACCGTTATTAACAAGCAACTAAAGATCACTTTGTTTATAGGGAGATGACTTCATGACCAACCACCAAACGATGCTGAAGATTTTCATTTTGGAAGACAATGCTGACTTCTTGAATTTCCTAGAAAGTACACTTCGCAATTATATTATGATTGAGGCATTGCATGCCGAAATCAAATTCACCACTCAGTCAGCGACAGATTTGTTAGATGCTGTTGATCTAGAAGAGATTAATGACTGCCTTTTTCTGCTGGACATTGACATCCCTGGATCTTCTGTAAGTGGTATTGATATCGCCACCATCCTTCGAAAAAAGTCCTTATACGCTGACATCATGTTTATCACCAGTCACACTGAAGAAGCCTTGTCGATTCTGGCCCACAAAATTGCGCCTTTAGACTTAATTGATAAAAGTGTCCTTTTTGAAGTTGAAGCGCGACTGCGATCAAATATTGTTTATGCCATCAAGCGATTGAAGGCGCGTCAATTGCAATCGCCACGACTTTTTAATTACAGCATTGATTCAAATCTTTTTACGGTTATATTAGATGAGCTACTTTACATTCAAACAACCCCTGGTATCTCTGGCACGTTGGAACTACATGCAGAACGCGAAATCGCAACCTTTCCGGGAAACTTGAAGGAGGTATCGCTCCAATACCCAACATTGTTTCGCTGTCATCGAAGCATTTTGCTCAACCCAACGCATATTTCTAAATTGGACACGCATGGCCGTTTTGTTTACATGGATAATCAAGACAAACTTGAGGTCAGCATTCGTAGAGTATCGGCCCTGCGTCAGGTCATGATGACCGCGAATAAACCACAGTCTGCTACCAATGATCTGTCAAATGATGCTTGAATGGTATATCTCTTTTTTCGCGTCTCCACTAGAAGCGAATCTAAACGGTGATGAAAATAAAGGTCACTTGAAAAAACTCCAATATTCCCATAACCTGGCAGAAATATCAAAGTTTCTAGTAACTGTTTCATTTAACTGCTGAATACGACAACAGATTCAGTGTTGTTTCCTCTGAATCTCTTACAGCAGTGCTTACTCATTAATGCTGTTTAATTTTGAGATATAAATACACCTTAGTCCAGCTGATTAGTTCATGAGAAACAGGCGCTGCAATCAAAAACTGTTTCAGTCCTTGATTGCAGCGCCTGTCTATTTGATGACACCTTTAGAATAACTTTTAAGAAGCGACAGATTCTCAAACCTATTTCTTTAACTTGCCCTGTCTCTTGCCCGATTTTGAAGAAGCAAAAGTCAAAGAAGAAGTTGTTAATATTAACAACGGTACGATAACGTCAACTTTAGGAATCACCTTTAATACAAAGGCAAGCATGTACACGGGTAAAAAAACAATACCGAGCCATCTAATAAATCTTGCCATTTTATCTCCAGTTATGATCATGTTGACCTCCTGATTAACTATTTAAGCGACTGCCCACTTTCCCAGCTGGTAGCCAAAGCTCAATATCATGCTTCAATGCCTTTTAACACCATGCCAAGTAACAAGTCCACTAATTTTCAGTGCCTGCTTAGCTACCTTACACACAGTATACGTCCGACAAATGGTTCTGTGGTCCTAAAATTTTTAACGTTGGTAATTTAAAGTTTTTCGTTAATTCTTTTAAAAAAAGTGCAAAAGTACTGCGGAATAGACAATTTTGCGACGTTTACTTCTTCGGCTTTTAAACTAGTTTATGATAGACAAGGCATCGAAAAAATTCCTAATTTTGTCTACGTTGCACTAGAAATAAATCCGCATTATCACAACCTAATCTCTTGTTATCTGTTACACTCTTTCTTCGAATGGGCGTGATAAGGATCAATCAATAAAAGAATTAGGCTTGATATAACCGCATCGCATCCAGTTAATAAGTGCCTATAAAATGACTACCACAAAAACACCTCCAACTTTCTTGATAAATCAAGAAAGTTGGAGGTTGTCTGGATTTTGAAAATGGAACTAATTGCTGCCTCAAAAATGAACTTCGGTAAACATCCCATGAGCAGGCACTTCAATAAAAGATCCAAAATTGTCTTTCACGTTTGTCGATCAACCAAACATGTGACAAAGAATAAACTTAAATTGAAGCATCTATTTGAGACGCCGAGCTATCTCTGGTCACTGCTAATCGAAGTTAAAATGATTGAAGTAACTAAAGCAATGGCGCAGATACCGACAATCTTGTGACAACTTTTAAGAGATATATGGTATCGATAGGCAGTAGTACGCATAGGTACGATGCTTACTATCAGCAAATTTCTTCGTACGCTATCGCCATGTGCAAGCTAGGTCATCATATTGATAAACCAAAATAGTATACAAAGTTGAAAAAATCTCATCAAGTTGGTCGATGTCGTCATCCTTGAGTATATCAAGCAACTATTCTTAAGGATCAGTTCTTGGGATCAGCTTTCGAATGAGACGAGATTGCTGGGCAGTTCTACGAATCGATTGGCAAATCAATAAATTTTGTACTTGTTAGCGATTTCCCAGCCAGTTTTGGCACCACTAGCAATTTCATCTGCGTGACTCCACGCATCTGATGCTAGGAATCCTAGAATGGCGGCCACTGGGATCACAAACGCAAAGCCACCAGTGATCTGGCTAAGTTCTTTATCTTCTAAGTTAGTCATTGTGCACATCCTCCTTTTGCTGTTTAGCTAGGACTGTATTATTTAAATAGGCTGATAAGATCTAAGGCCATTTCTGGAGTAGGCCCAAACAAACTATTAGCGCGCCGTGCGGAGAATCCAAGACCGAGACCAAGGATTGACCATAAACCGCCGTTTTCGCCACCAGCAATCTTTTCCAAGCTGCTGTTATCTAAAGTCATGAATTGTTGCATTGTTATCCCTCCATTTTCTTTGAGTGATTCATTGCTAAACATTTGGTTCTTAGGTAAAACTGTCGGGGGTGCTAGCTACCCTACACACAATATACGGCTAGCAATTGCTTTTGTGGCGACTTAAATTTTAACGTTGATATTTTCAATTTTTTTGTCCGTTCTATCTTCAAAAAATCTAAAATACGACGAAAAAAGGGGATTTTACGACGTTTATTTTTTGATGACTCATTTTTCTTGAACACTAGTTATTATGAGTATGAAATGATGTAATGATACTGAAAGTTTAAAGATACTGAGCATAACCCAATGGAGATGACTTTCATGAATGCTTACAAGCAGTTGAAACAACCACTGTCAATGTGGATCATTAATTGTTGCTTAGTGGCGTTGCTCTTTCTTGTTCCCGATGATTCAAGTATCTTTGTCTATATCGTGATTGACCTCGCAATCGTTGCTAACGGTTTTGATTTATTAAAGAAACTATTTGGTCTGTCAAAGCATGCGGACTGGCACCACAACACTTGGAATCGTGATGAATCAAAATAAACCTACAAACTAAGCGTCGCCTCGACATCGCTTAATTTGTGGGCTTGTTTTTTTGACTCTTTTCACACACCACAATAAAAATAACGAGAAAGATCAAATAATAGCGATCAATAAATGAAATGTGAGGTAACAAATCTAGATCACTTAAAATCACCCAAACTATAGCAAATAAAAAGCCGCCACCAACAATAAAGCTGCTCATTTTTCTAAAACTCATAAACAGACCCACTCTCTATCATTCTTCAATGTTTATTTTTGCAATAATACAAACGGTTCATTTGCCAATTGAGGAGATTAAATGCATATAGACATCATGATCCGCTGACTTGAATTATCTGTTCAACAGTTGCAATAACACCTTAGTCTGGCAAAGTGTTTAAGTGTGCACGAGAAAACGAAAGTCATATTCACAGATGAAAATCATTTAGAGTTTCCTTTTTTGAATAAATCACTCCTCAAAAAATCGAATACAGACACCAAAAGAGACGAGCTTATCATGCTCGCTATGAAGGTAAACAATATCACGGCTATGATAACGAATCTCATTGTATTGTTAGTGCTAACTTGATAAATCATAGAAACGAATTCTTTTGGATTTATAATCCTGTACAGAATACTGAGTATTATTACCTGTATTGCTGACAAAGCAAGGATCATAATCATTCTTTGACTTTTTTTAGATTTGGTCACTTGATTCAGCTCCTCTTTTTTGGATCTTCCTATAATTAAATAAGCGATTAGCATATCCAGTAATAAAGTTTTCCGCAATTGCGAGTGAAGGTGTCCAAGATACTATAAACTTATTTGATTGCTTGGCCTGCTAACCTTGCCATGAACCCTTCTTTGTCATGACAGTGCCATAGGGTCCACATGGAAATGGCCAAGTAAATGCCAGCCCAGATCAACGAAACGATTATGAGCGTCGTTTCGTCACTTACCCCATTTAATTTGCTAGGATAAGGGCCGTGAATCAGCGTTACCAAGAAGTCGATCATGAAATGAACAAAAATCGGCATCAGCAATGTGCCATAACGAACGTAGAGAGCAGCCAGCAGCATGCCCATCCCGCTGACTTGAATCATCTGACCCACAGTTGCAACAGCACCTTGGCTTGGCAGATTACTCAAGTGTGCAAGCGAAAACGCCAGACTGCTTAGTAACATGCAATAGAGAAAGTTACGTTTGGTACCACCACGGTTAGCAAGGTAAAAGGCGCGGAGCAAGCCACCGAAAATAACCCCGCGATACAGGTACTCTTCAGGAACAGCGGCGATGGTACCAATGACACTTGCTTGTAAAATATCTAAGAAGTTTCGATTGGTAAGGATTTGCCAAGCCACAAGGCAGCCCACAATATCCCAGAACACAAATTTCTGCCAGCTTGGCCAGCCAAATGACGTCCTAAAGATAATCTTTTGTCTTAACAGCAACAGATTGAGCCCCAGAATGATAACTAAACTAAGTACTTTATAGAGCACAATGTCTGCCCAAAAATCCAGCTGTAGAAAACTTAAAAATGGGGTGAACACAAATGCTTCTATAAGTTCATCCAAGATAAAAATGTATAAAACCCGTAACCCAGGCGTGAACAACCGTTGCCGTTTCTTTTTCATTCCGTCACCTTCATCCAAGTTGACAAAGCCGGCTTTTTCCGACATTGCTATGAACAATATACCGGTTAATGAATGGCCTTTAGTCAACTAATTTTAAACGTCGTGTTTTCGCCATTTAACGTTGACGATCATCCGTCAAAAATTCGCTAGCGGTCATTTATTGACAAAAAAAGCCACTTCACTCGGCAAACGACTCTACTCTACGCTAAGCCAAGAAGAAGTGACGCTGCAGTGTTGAAAAAGTCGCGGAGCTTGCAATTGGCGCAATTCTTCACCGGTCACAAACACCTACATGCCCTGCCATCCTTTTAAAAACCCCGCAATAATTTGGTCAGTGTGTGACCAAGCATCTATCGCAATCAATCCTAAAATCAGCATTGTCAGGAATTTACGTCAGGTCATCCCGTCAATCATTTGTTGCAAATCATCATTCTTTATTCGATGCATCTCATCGTGCTCCTTCCCCAACCAGTCTAAATCAAGTGGTAAGTCACAGTATAAACAGCGTAACACTCGACTTCCGACTTCGCATTTGCATGTGCCAATATTGGGAACAAACCGATCAAGTAATGAAGTGCGGTCCGCCAACCTGACTCAGCTCTTCATGAATATCATTCTCCATAAAATTTTTCAGTTGTTGCCACCACTGATCAGCTTCTGGGGATAATTTCATCCCCTGTAGGCCAATTAAGCGAACGAACCGAGAATACAGGCGCGCTAATGCGTAATCAATGGCTCTATTTTGAAGCACATTTTCTTTTTCCAAAATGTGTAGCGCATCATCAATGACCTCTTGTGCATCGGTATTCATGACACTGACGGTTGCAGTTTTTTGAAAGCTTTCGTTGAGCCCTGTCATAATAAAATAGACTTTATTTCGCTGAATCATGTTCATAATATGTCACCATTCCTTTTGATGTCGTGACAATTTTTCTATAGAAATGTTTGAAAAGTATCGATGCTATGGCTTTTAGGTAAACACCGGAAAACAATGGCTTTATAGCCCGACTGATGGATCTTGATACCGTCTTGTATCTGAACTCTTTTAGATATGAGTCATCGTAACCGATTACATTTTAAAATCAGTTTGTCCTTGTGTACAGAAATTCGGCTTCACGTCTTTCTGCCTTCTAAGCAGACCCAATTCAATGCCTCGCTTTTTCATATCCGGCATCAGTTTCCCGCAACAACGTGAGTCCTGCCGCCAAAAGCAGTAGTGGCAGCGCAAAGTCACCTTGGTTGACCCAGCCTATGGCGGCAGCCAGCGTAAAAAGAAAGACACCACTGATGCCTATCAGTAAAAGATAATGAATTGCTTTATTCAACGTCATCGCCAACTTGTATCCGCCCGTCCAGATGAACTTCGACTTTTTCTCGCGGATGCTTTTACGCACACTATACTGGATAGTTCACACAACAGCGCAAACTTTTTTTAAACGTAGGGTTTTGCCCGATTAACGTCGCTTTTTTGTCAAATATCGACCAAATTTTCTCTTTATCGATCTGCTACTCGGTTTTTCTTAACTGGTGTCAACAAGTTTCATGGCAAAAAAATAGCCGCAGATCTTAGTCTGCGACGTTTTTTTGCAAATGATAACTGATTGCTTGATCATCAACTTTAGCCTCACCGTTTAAAATTCACAGTTGTACATCGGCTAATGCCCCCAAACAATGGGAATGGCAACTAAGCCAGCGGCCAATGCTTGCGCGCGATAACGTGCTGCATCAATATCGGCAGCAGGTACATCTTTTTTGATGTAATTGAAGACGGCCACCAGCTCTTCTGGTACGGCGTGATGAATCAGATAGTATTTGGAAATGTCGTGGGACAACTGAGTGACAGCCGTCACATAAGCCTTTTCGTCATCACCTTCATCAACCTTTTTGGCGTTGGTTTCGATAAGCGCCCGTAATGCCGGCTCTGCTTTGATCGTTGGGTTAGCGTATGCCTTGCTTAGCATCGACATTAAAGTTTCACGTTTGTCTGTCATCCTGCACTTCCTTTCGATGATTAACTTGGCAATTCATGCTCACTCGGAGCACCTTAGTCTTTGTGAATATTGTTAGGATGCGCTTGTCGATTGTTAATTTCAAGTATCGATTTGGCGTTTAGATCATGTCATGCCCTGCAAACCCTGTTTTATCAGCAGCCGTGATCTCGCGCAGCACTTCGCAAGGATTACCCGCCGCAATCACGCGCGCTGGGATGTCGTGGGTGACAACACTACCTGCCCCGATAATCGTCCCCGCACCAATCGTGACGCCGGGTAGCACCGTCACATTGGCAGCGAGCCAACAGCCATCCCCGACTACAATCGGTTTAGCAATGCAGCCACCAAGTTGTCGTTCAAGTGGATCAAAAAGGTGGTTGCTGGTGTACAAACCGACTTTCGGGCCAAACAAAACGTGATCGCCAATGGTCACCGGCGCCCCGTCCAAAATGGTACAGTCATAATTGGCATAAAAATGATCACCTACGCGGATATTCCGGCCAAACTCACAATGAAAGTTTGGATTCACAAACGGTTTGACGCCAGTTTGGCCTACCAATTCCCTAAACAAGGCATTGCGTTTGGCTGGATCGTGTTCATTGTTAAGCGCATCAGTTTTGGCAGTTGCTTCATCCCGCACAGCCAGTAACAAAGGGTTCATGTCGTCGTATGGCTTACCAGTTGCCATGAAAGCAAATTTTTCTTCTAGATTCATTGCGCCACCCCTCTTTCTTGGCTCAAGTTTACCAGACATTTGCGCACTGCGTTGATAATTGCCAATATGTTAAGGTGTGCTTATCGGTACGCATGAAGTCTACAAAAAGCCACCACTTCTTGAAGAAATGGTGGCTTGAAAACAATGACATCGCGTCTGCACACAGAACCACGCCTGTTTTGTTACAAACAGAAACATACAGTTACAGTCTTCATCGTCACAAAATTCTGGCGTTAGGAAATTTCAGCTACTTCCTCGGACTTTATCAGCTTAATCCATAGACTTAATCTCAAGTGACATTAACTCAGATTTTAGCTTTTTTAAATTTGACATAGAGATAAATGTAAAGTCAAGTCTTCCATCTAGAGTAGTGAGAACTATATAAGGGTTCTGGGGATTGATTAACCTACTCAGCCCCTTACTAGATAGTTTCAAATCCCGATTTAACAAAAGTATCTTGGCAATGACTTTGCTTCTTGCTGCCCCTTGCCAAAGTCCTCCAACAAATGGTGCTAGATAAAAAGCGATCGTCGCCAGTAAAATCAAGATAACTATGATGATACTTATTATCTTATCCATTTGTATTTCCTCTTCCTTTTGCACAAATAGACTAATTTGAAATCGATCTTTGACTAAGACAAGAAAAAGTGAGCACTACCAAGGTGTTAGTTATATTGAACAGTTGCGATAGGAGCTAACCGTCTTTGTCCAATATTAGGCTGGGTGAATGTAATTAGTGCTGAGACACAAGGATAATCCTATTGCAGCGCCTGCAACAGTTGTAAATGGATTTAATCCAGCTGCCCCTGCTACCGCTCCCCCGATCGTGGACACAATACACCCACTAGGTTTATTGCGTCGCTTGGCTCCTCCTTGGATTAAGACCAAATCATGCTGTTTTAAAGTAATGCCCACTTCTTTACTTATCATTGCATCCCATCTCCTAAGCATTTAATAGCTGACCCAACCGCTCCTAAGTTTCCACCAACTACGGCGCCGCCGATTATCCCAAAAGGACCACCAGCTAGGCCAGTAATCGTTCCTGATCCAATACCAGCCGTGATGCCAGTAACAAATGTAGCAGCACAATCAAATTTCTTTTTCCCACCTGAAACCCCTGACAACTGAAAATCGTCGAGCTGGCGATAATTATAAGACATAATTTTCCTTTTTTCTTCAAAAAGCAACAAGTTATTTTGTGTAAGGTCGACTTTACTGTCTTTAACATACATTAATTATTTGTGTAAAATGCCAAAATTTTTTAAACGTAGGAAATTTCCAGTTTAACGTCGTCTTTACACTTTTATTGTTCAGTTGCGCTTTAAAAGTCAAAAATTCTTAACGTTTAAATCTCCTTGCTTGGTAAAAACTTCAATTTTTTCATATCATCAACTTACGGCAAATCATTCCCCGCCGCAAAGTAAATGTCATACCATTCTTGTCGGGTCAACGTGATGTCCGCGCCTTCCGCACTTTCCTTGATATGTTCAGGATTCATAGAGCCGAGAATCACCTGCACACCAACTGGATGGCGTAATAGCCAAGCGACTGCGATTGCATTTTTATTGGTGTGGTAGTGGTCAGCGACTTTCTGCAGTTCATCATTCAACGCCTTAAACTTCGGGCTATCGATAAAGGTGCCTTCAAACATGCCGTATTGGAATGGTGACCATGCTTGTAAGGTCATGTGTTTGCGTTGCAAGTATGGTAATAGGCTGCCATCATGATCGACCGAGGCAGCGTCGGCCATGTTGGTGTGCATCCCCGCATTGACCATGCCAGTATGGGCAACGGAGAATTGAACTTGGTCAATCAGCAAAGGCTGCCGAATGCCGCTTTCAAGCAACGCAATTTGTTCAGGGTTAAAGTTGGAGACGCCAAAATGCCGAACCTTGCCACTTTGTTCCAATGCATCAAAGGCCGCCGCAACGTCATCGACTTCCATTAACGGATCTGGCCGATGCAGCAAGACCGAATCAAGGTAATCAACCTGCAACCGTTTCAAAATGTGATCAACCGCTGACAGTAAGTGATCTTTTGAAAAGTCGTACCGTTTGCCGAATACCAAACTGCCATGAGAGCGTTTTGGATCAACGACGATCCCGACTTTCGATTGAATGAATAACTGGTCGCGGGAAACGCTGGCTTGCTTCAAGGCTTCACCAAAAACTTCTTCGGATTTGCCTTGGCCATAAATGTCGGCCGAGTCGATAAAGTTGATGCCGTCATTGTACGCACTATCCAGCACATTGGCCGCTTTGTCGGGGGCCAGCACATTCATCCGCATGATGCCCAAGGCCACACTTGACGCCTGCCAATTGGATCCGCCTAATCGAACTTGTTTCATAAACACAAAACTCCCTTCGATACGTCATTTCAAATTATGTTACTGACGACAAGTTAAGTGTAGCCCCTAAAGTCCACTTGAGGTCAAGCCAATATTAGAATTTCAATAAAACAGCTTGCATGGTGCTGAGCTGCGCGGTAGGTTAAGCTGTGTCTGTTACTTATTTTTTCTTAGCAGGATAAGCCCATAAAGGAGGCCGTGATTTTGACAGTTAAAGATAAAGTGGTTGTAATCACAGGTGCATCGAGCGGGATTGGCGCGGCAACGGTACAAGTGTTGGCCGAGGCTGGTGCAAAACTAGTCATCGGTGCGCGGCGCACAGAACGGTTGGCTGAATTGGCGGCCAGCTTTACGGACGGTCAGGTGCTGTATCAACAAACCGATGTGACCGACCAGCAGCAAGTGAAAGCGCTGATTGATTTGGCGTTGGATAAGTTTGGTCATGTGGATGTTTTGTATAACAACGCTGGCCTGATGCCACTTTCTGAAATGGCCGAACTCAAAGTCAACGAATGGGAACGTATGATTGACGTCAACATTAAAGGCGTCTTGTATGGGATCGCCGCGGTTTTACCGCCTATGATTGCCCAACACAGTGGCCAAATTATCACAACAGACTCAGTTGCCGGTCACATTGTTCACCCTGGAACCGCCGTTTACTCCGGTACCAAGTGGGCTATTCAGGCGATCATGGACGGCCTGCGACAAGAACAAGCGGCTAATCATATTAAAACGACCATGATCTCGCCCGGTGCCGTGAATACTGAGCTTTTCAGCACAATTACCGATCCTAAGCGCCGTGAAGCTGTTGAAGCCGATGAAAAAAACAATGGCCTCAGCGCCTCGGATGTTGCCAAGGCAGTTTTGTATGCCATTGATCAACCGGCCAATGTTGCCATCAATGAAGTGCTCTTACGGCCAGTCACGCAAGAACGTTAATTTTCGTCTAAAGGAGTGTGATTGCATGTCGGGTTATCATTTTTTAAAACCGTTCACCTTCAAGCACCAAACCATCACGTTGAAAAATCGCATTGTCATTCCGCCGATGACAACGCGCCTGTCGTTTGAAGACGGCACTGTGACGCGGGACGAAATCAGGTATTACCAGCAACGGGCCGGTGGCGTCGGCATGTTTATTACCGGTACCGCCAATGTCAATGCGCTTGGCAAAGGATTCGAAGGTGAGCTAAGTGTCGCTGATGATCGATTCATCCCCGGTTTGAGCAAACTCGCCGCTGCGATGAAAACAGGCGGCACCAAGGCTATTTTGCAAATCTTCAGCGCTGGCCGCATGAGCAATAGCAAGATTCTGCGCGGTGAGCAGCCAGTCAGTGCCAGTGCGGTTGCTGCGCCACGGGCGGGTTACGAAACACCTTAGCGTAAAGTTTAAGTGGGTAAATTATCAGAAACAAAAAGGGAGCGATCCCTACTCATGCTAGAATGTTAATGACAAATCAACCAGCTAGCAATTAGGAGGAATCACTCTTGAACTCTATCTTA